>VMHT01157410.1_pt1 | contig 26689 bp, 39 predicted proteins | sample 4693611 | NCBI WGS metagenome assembly VMHT01 (sample SAMN12280063, study PRJNA550983) | marine metagenome | isolation source: seawater sampled from same location over 5 years 0.02-0.2 micron viral filtrate | place: USA: collected off the coast of southern California halfway between the port... ...
GTTAATTCTTGCAGGAGTTCTTCAATGAAAAATATTCTTGATATGATGAAAGCAGATGCTGATCGCTGCAATCAAAGACTAAAAGAAACAAGTACAATAAAATCAACTAAAAAGAAAAAAGAAAAAAAAGCAGGGATTACAAAAGGAGAAGGCTGGCGCAACAAGCCACTAACCAAAAAAGAAATAAGTGATATAAAATACTTCACTGAAAAAGATTGGTGCGTTACTTCTATTGCTATATTTTTAGGTCTTAGTAACTCAACGGTTAGAAAGTATCAGAAAAGGTATGTCAAGTGACCCTATTAGATAAAATGAAGGCTTATGCCAAGATAGAAAACCAAAGGATGTTGGCTCGTATAGGTGGCAACAATGCTGTAGCTGGATGGAAGGGCAGGGACGGAGGATATAATGGTGGCAGACTTAGTAAGGAACCTAATGGGACTATCAAGCTATCTCAGAAAGCAGAGAAAATATTGCTTTGCCTGAAGTCTGACATGAAGGTTAGAGATATAGCCCAAGTTGTAGGCACTTCGCATCAAGCAGTTAGCCAAATTATTAGTAGATATAATCTCAGGGAGTTAGCAAGTGAACAATCTTAGTTTTGCTTTCATTGCTTTCTTGCTATTTACTGACTGGCAAGACTGTCAAGATTTTGTAAGATTTCACGATCTGCATAAATTTAATGATCAATGTGTTGGTGTAGATATAAACGGCAACCGTACTAATTACGAACAAGAACCAAAACTTGCACCAGACTGGTCGCTCAGACCAAAAGCAAGACCTACATTAATTCAAAATGAGGCCCATCAATAAAGGGACGGCGATCTTGAGAGCGGCGTAAATCTATATAGGAGTTCATCGCCTCTTCCATTGTGCCTTCCCACTCTATAACATTTGGGACAGACCAAGCAGCACCCCAACGCAATTGAACAGAGTGGGCCATTGCACCCTTCTTCATTGCATCAGCGATGTTATCATAGAGAGGCAGTGACCAATCCACATTGCCACCAACATAAGCAAAGAGATCAACAGCATGACAAAAGCCATCATCTTGACGCAAGTGTTTGCTTTTAAGCGTTTGTGATGCGCCCTTCGCAACAAGAGCAGCCTGTTCTTCTTCAGTTCTCAAACCAATTCCAACACCAAAGTCTACATCAGTAACGTCAATTGCAGCCTTTACCACCTTAACTAAATCAGGGTGAACACCACGAAGGCGCGACAAACTTCTATCTGATAATTTAAATGCCATTACTTCCTCCCAAAAAATTTAGTAGCTGACCTTACTGCAAAACTTGCACTTACGATTACACCTAAGGTATATTGATAATAACTTGGCATTTTTTCCAAAGCAATAAAACCTTCTTCAACAACCTGTCTGCCCCAATCACCTGTAAATACTAATATTAATGGAATTGAAAACAAAATTGTTAACCATTCGTCTTTCCAGCTAGACCCAGAATTCTGCGCCATAATTTTTTCCCAGTCTGCTACACTGGTTTCTTTACTAAGTAAAATTTTTGCTTTTGCTTCTGCTTCAGTAAGTTTGAGTTTGGCATCAGCAGCTTGCTTATCTGCCTTACCTTTCAACCATCCCCCTGCAAGCTCCGTGAGGGGGGCTATAAGCGCTTGTATCATTTTTGTGACTCCTTACCCATCCAAATGCCAAAACATCCTGTAAGCGCCCCCATGCAGACAGACACCAAACCTGATTGCTGAATCGTAGGATCAGGCAATGACATATACCAGTGTACAGATTGATAAGTCAGAATGGTAACGGCTAACATCATAAGTCGAGGAACAATCTTCCAATCGTCTACAATAGTGTGGGCCATGATAAACCTCCGTTAAATCCTACCCTGTGACGCAAGCAAAACAACAACAGCAAAACCAATAATCAAAGTAAAAATTATTCCAATGCTGCTCCAGATAACAACAGCCTCAAATCTTTCAGCTTTTAATCTTGCTTGCTCTTCTTCTTTTTCTTTTCTTTCTCTGCGTACCCTAGCTCTAATAGCAATTAATTCCTGCCAAGCACTATAGCCCCGCAAGTGAATAATAAGTTCACGAAGTTCATCCTCTGCATCCTTTGCTTTTTGCAAAGCAATAAAGGTCTCCATTGCATTTTCGTCTTCACTGCCAAACGCGCTATTTTTTTTCTTATTATGTTTATTGCGAAGATCATCAACGCCATCAAAAAATTCACCAATCTGCTTGGTGACGTTTACTAATTCCTGACCAGCGGAAACAGCAGCCTTGATTGCGGCGAACGCTGTTAAAGGATCAATCATTAGCCTGTCAGCGTCATACGCAAAAGAAGCACAATAATAAATGCGCTACTGCCAATTAGAATAGCTTCTATTCTTTTGACGCGATTAAACAAATCCTTAAACTGTATGTCCATTTCAGTTTTCATAGCAATAATCTGTTTTTCTATTTTGTCGATACGCTCATGTGCTGATGCTACGGTTTGTTTGGTCATGCTATATCATCCACAACTTCTATTTCTATGTAGTTACTATTGGGAAAAGTCTGAACACCACCCGCAGCAAAGGTAACTTGGAACTCACCTTCGTAGCTACCAACGGTTGCTGTGTCTGAGCCTGACCAAGTGTAACTGACCTCACCTGTTGTTGCATTACTAATAGCAGCCGAATCATTTACTGTAGTAGAGCTTGCCCCAGACTTCCGCATCTTAAAAGACACAGCTGCGCCTGATAAAGTTGGCACACTTCCATCGTTGTTTATTAACGTGGCTGATAAGATGGGTCTTGTATCATTTTGTTTTATGTAGAATGTCATTACGCATCTCCTAATTCTATCTACAACAATCTAAGCAACATTAGCAAACACTATATCGTCGTGAATAATTATGTCGTTATGATCTACACTCACTAAAGCCTTAGATGCGCTGCTAACAACAATTATACTGTTTGCACCTTCAGAAGCCTTTATTGCATCTGCATTAACAATCGTAAGATCATTTCCAGTTACAACAAACAAACCAGAAACAATTGATAAAGAAGGATTAACGCCTCCACCAAATGAAACAGCTTGGCCTGTTAAAGTAAATGAGCCATTTGACGCTGTTATCTGTTTGTTATGACCAATACCTGCGCCTTGACCATTAAGAGCAAATGATCCACTATCAAGTGAAAGTGCTAAGGCTTTTTGCAGATTAACAACTTGGCCTGATAAAGTAAACGATCCATTATTAGCAGTTAATACTCTGTTTTTGTTTAAAGAAACTAACTGCCCTGTTGTAGTAAATGACCCTGCGCTAATATTTAATTTTATAGCGCGAGATAGCGTTATTGCTTGACCTGTTAATATAAACGATCCACTTCCAAATGGAACTGACTCATCTTTTTCTAAATTAACATCTTGACCAGACAGAGAAATAGAACCAGAAGAGGCAGTTAAATTGATCTCTCTGTTTAGGTTTACTGCTTGGCCTGAAAGAATAAACGATCCGTTTGCAGCATCTAGCTTGGCGGCTTGCGTGTCTTCAAAGTTAACAGCTTGACCAGATAGGGTAAACGCACCACGCTCTGCCTCTATTTTTTTAGAAACATTTAAATCTACATCTTTTCCAGTGGCTACAAAAGAACCATTGTTAGCTGCAATGTTTAAAAATTTATTAAATTCAATAGCTTGCCCAGAAAAATTAAACGCACCTGAGTCAGCAGATATAGCGTAGGCATTACCAAATGTTACAGCTCTTCCTGTTAATACAAAACTTCCGCTTGCAGCTAAAACATTTAAACTTTTTACAAAACTTAAACTTTGACCTGTTAATACAAAAGTTCCAGAGTCAGAGCCAATGACCTTACCTTTATCAAGGTCAGCCGTTTGGCCTGTGACAGAGAAAGAGCCATTAGAAACAAATAAATTAAGTGACTTTACTAGTCCAGTATCTTGACCCGTAACAGTAAAGCTCCCATTCGGAGTTACTTCTGTTATAAGTTTTCCCGCGCCATGTAAACTGAGAGCAAAAGTGCCATTAGATGCAGTTATGTTAAAGGCTTTTGCTAGAGAAACAGATTGTCCAGTTAACGTAAATGAGCCATTGCTTGCACTAATTTTAGGCGATTTCTTTAAATCAACTAATTGACCTGTAAGCCCAAAACTACCATTCGATGCAATTATGTTTTGAACTTTGTTTAGCTCTGTTGATTGTCCTGTTAAAATAAAGCTGCCGTTTGATGCAGATATTTTTACTACTTTATTTAAATCAACAGTATTGCCTGTTAGAGTAAATGACCCTGAGTCAAGGGCAATCTTTCTGTTTAAATTTAATGAGGTAGCTTGACCAGTAAGGGTAAACGATCCGGAATTAACTGAAAGTGTAACAGCTGCAATACTAAAGTTTTCTGTTACTCGCGTATCACCATTCTCTAAAATACGGCTGTCTGATCCTTCCGTAATTCGGTAGCCATCAACAGATGAACTGGCTGCACCTGTTGATCCTATTGGACCAGAAGCTAAGGGTGAAAAGCCTAGCATTTAGTTTTACCTAATCAGTCGGACCAGCAGGTGGGGCGGGGTTGGCTGCTAGATACGCTGCCCAAGCATCTTTAACTGCTTGAGTGTGAACAACATTGCAAATCGCTTGAACATCTGCGCTCTCTCCTGAAATGTCAGCGTCGGGCTTAACGATGTGGCGATGGAAGCTGCGACCAATTTCGGTGCCGTCTCTTTTTATAACTGTGGCTGTACGCACATGAACAATTCTGTGATCGCCAACCACGCTTATTTCATCTTGAATTGTTTCTTCTGATAGTGCCATTTTTGTACCTCGTTAAGCTGCGCGATAACTTACTGTAAAGCCGTAGTAGCCGTTGGTTGAAGCGTTCACACTTTGAATTGCTGCATTGTCAATACTTTGCTCAAAAACTAGTGAACTTGTTAGCACTCTGCAATTCACGCCAAGACCTGATCCAGCAACATTTACCTCTGATATCCGTCCCATGCCAACTGCCATTTCTGCTTCTTCCGACAAGCTGGCACTAGCATATGGCAAGTTGTTAATTACAAAAGTACCCCCGCTGCCATTGTTGTTAACCCTTACTTCACCCGTCACTGTGACTAAATCGCCTGTTTTAATATAGCTGCATAAATCGTTGGTGCTGTGTAAGGTCACACTGTTATCACACGTTGCTGTGAATGTTCCTTTTTCTTGGGATGCCTTGCTGTTAAATTGTGTTTGAACATCACTTGTTACACCTGATAAATAATTTAATTCAGCAGCAGTAACAGATGTATCGCTTAAGTCAGCCGTAACAATGTTACCTCTGACAAAAGTACTAATCTGAGTACCAGTAACTTTCTTAGACGTCCCTGCTTCATTTATTTCAAATTCATTGGCTGCTGCTACGGCAGAGGCAGCGGGAAGTTGGGATATTTTTACATTAGCCATTAAATTGTCCCTAACTAAAACTAAAGCTGTGAAGTATTCCGCCGCCACTACTCAGATTATATGCGTCTGCAATGTACAGGCGTTGACCATCTTGTCGAATGCCGACCCCTGTACATCTTTCGATATTAAGAGATGACGGTATTGTAAAAGTATAGTCAGGTGAGGCAGAGCAGGTTGTTAAATCCCAAGCAGTTGATAAGTCATGCTGCTTAATAAACCCAGCATCGTAATCTATTAGGTAGAATTTAGTTCCAGCGTCATTCATTCTCAACCCACTTGGGGTTCCATTATAGCCTGTCAAAGTTACGGATTGTCCGGTTGCATTTGATGCACTCGAAAATGTAGTTGTCCAATCGTAGCGTTTGATAACACCGCCGGTTTGAATATAAAAATATTTCTGGGTTGCATCGTCCTTAACGACAACGCCGCTGTTCCGACCCATTGTTCCCAAAGAACTAACAGCGGTATCATTTGCGCTTTGTAAAACATACGCACTATTGATCGCTTGAATCAATCTTCCACCCGCACTTGTAACAAGAACGTAGGCGTGAGTCGGATTACTACCCCAAACCAAGTCCCAGTAAGCGCTTCCTGATCGTATTTGATCGTGTGGACTGCGTGAGATTGAGGCTGTTGAGATATCATACGCTGAAGTCAACGTACAGTTGTGAATAGATGCACCGTGCTGAATGACTGCCTTAGTTCCGCTATCGTAGAAGTCGATGCGGCCTCTATTGCCAGTGTCCAAATCTGTAATAGAAGCGTATGATTTTTGCTCACTGCTTTCAACACTTAGCTGATTAACGTTTCCAAAGCCAAAAGCAAGGCTAAAATTCTGTGTCACTTGAGCAGTGTTTATTTGATCGTGGACATTAAATGTCAGTGTAAATGTACCACCGCTACCAGACGTAGCAGGGACAACCTTAAATACATTTGTTGAATATTGAGTGCCAGCAGTAAGCGTTGTGTCAGAAGCATTCTTAACTGTTGCAATACCAGATGTTGAGCCTGTGCTTACAGTAAATGAGTATGCAAGAGAAGTTCCTTCATCTGCGTCAGCTGCACTTATAGTAATGGTGGTAGCAGTACCATCACTTGCCAGTGTATTATCGGCTGCATTAGATGGACTGCTAATAGTCGGTGTGCTATTAATAACAGCTAGGCGATACCAACCACTATCATTTTTTACATAAACAGAATTGTTTGCAACAACATAGGCCAGAGCGCCAGTAGTTGCAGTAGATGCAGAAGTCATAGCTGATATTGTTGCATAGCTTTTTACACCAACATCATCAGCAATTGCGGTAACAAAAACCACCGCGCTGCCTGATAAATTCAAGGCATTGTTGGAGTTCGAGCTTTCGCTAACAATACGACTAAGCGTTGTCCCACTTGCAGTATAGACCCCAACTCCTAGCTCAAATTCATTACCATCTTCAATGCAATACCTTACTGAGTCAGCATTGCTGACCCCTGCCGCAGCAAAGGTCTGATGACCATCTGAGGCAGAACCGAGCGTTATTGTACCCGTTCCAGTTGTGGCCGTGGACATCTTGGCTCTGTTAACCAGCTTAACCATTTTTTTACCTCTTTATGCGAGGGTCAGGATACCATTTGTCCCAATATCAATCGTAAAAGTATCACCATCATTAAGTGTCAGTGAGCTTCCATAATCATAATATCCAATAACAGGATCATTTGTTACAGTGTCATTGTAGATAACAACATAACGAAATGCTGCTACAGAACCACCAGATGCAGTTAGCGTTAGGTCAGCTGCACTGAGCTTATATGTGCCAGATGACTGAGTACTTGTTACACTTGTCAGAGTTCTTGACGACAAGTTTGTATAACTAATCTGTGATATATTAGCTAATACACCATTCCCATCTGCTGTAACATTTGTTCCCGCAGTTGGGTCTGTGTTAGATAGAGCCACAATTAGGGTATCACTTCCGAGATTCATACCTTCAACTGCATACTCTACAAAGTCATTTACTTTTACGAAACTAGCCATTTCTATTTTCCTTTAGTTGTTAGACACCAGTTTATTTCTTGTTGTACAAAAACAAAAGAACATCAACGCACAAATTAATATCTGCCAAAACTTGTGCGATCTTCAAGCTCACCTTCAATCATATTCGTAAGCTCATTCATCTTACCTTTCCAGAACCACATTCTAGCAAATGGTAAATTCCGAATGACTTCTTTAGTTCCTTCGCCAACTTCACCAGTAGCAAGATCATAGAGACCACGCCCTATATCAACACCAATACTAGGGCCAGCGCCAAGAACACCAGTAGCTGCATCTAAAGCATCTGGCTTTTGTGGGAACCTTGGCTGAAGCACACCGCCAGTAATATTTGGGCCACCCAGCGCCAAGCTGGTAGACATAGCTGTGTAAAACATATCGGAGTAAAGAGCAGCAACACCTGAATAATCAAATGATCTTGCAAACTGATCTTCAAAATCCATCTCAACAAAGTCTGGTGTCTTGTATTGCAGAACCATATAGCCAAGACCCATAGAGAGAGCAGTACCAATCCACTGGTTCTTCAGTTGTCCATGTCCATATGCAGCAGTAATCTTGTTTAGCGCCGCAAAGCTGTAACTGTAGAACTGGAAAGGTAAGCCAAGAAGACCGTTTTCAATACGAGCATATCCCTTGAACTCTTTGTCTTCTTTCATTCCAAACTTACGAGCAACACGCATAGGAATGTAAACAATACCATCAGTAATGATTGGCTTATCCGCAGGAGTACCCATCAAGATTGTATTCATAATTCCAGAGCTAAGAGCATTGCGGAATGTGCGTACTGTTTCTGGGTCAACTCTTGCTTGCTTTTCTATTTCAGCAACAGCTAAGTCATTGATTGCATTTTCATAAGCAACCTTATCTGCATTCTTTCTCATGTCAAAGCCCATAGCCTTGGGCCTGTTTAAAGAGTGCATAATTTCGTGCATCTTAATAAAGGTAACATAATCCTCTGGACTATTGATTATGCCTTTCTTAATTGGTTTTACGCCTTCGGTTCTAGGATTTTCCCAACCTCGCTCAGGCCACATTTCTTCTATAATATGCTCTTCATCAATGTATATTTTGTTTTCTGATTCTCTGTAGAAAGCTGGCTTATACCTGTTTCCATCGAAGCTATTTGTTGGCCCAGAAATAATTTCTGCTTTGGTTACGGGAAACTCAATAGTATTTGTCCATGCCTCAGTATTTGCCATATAAAGGCCAGACTCACCCTTTTGCCACGGCGCACTAGCAATCTTCTTGGCATCTTCCAGATCAATATTATATCTTAGAAGATATTCTTGCTCTTGCTTGGTTGCTTTCCCTTGTGTCCAGCGAACAGAGTAATCAATCAAAGTATGAGAGCGCATCATTGCATCAAAGTCTTTGAAGATGCGAGTAATAGGGCCAAGTCCGTTTAGTAAATAGAAAGGGCTTTTTGCTCTATCTAAAATATCAGACCTAAATGGGTTATTGTTTACATCATCAACCAAACGCAAATGCGCAGAGTTCATAATGTTATCTAATGCCTCACCAGCTACCCTTGCTTCTTTGCCTCCAAGACGAAGTTGATTGTTTTTCATTATAGAAAACAAACCACGGAATGTAGGGCCAAGACCATGTTCCATCATAATCTTAGCTGGCTCAGTCATTGTAGAAACGCCAGCAGAACCAAGATAATTTAACTGTGCAAGACTGCGCAATACTCTAGCTGTACTTTGATCCCAGCTATCAGGGTCACGCTGCAAGCTACCAGTAACCCGTTTGTAAAGGTGACGCATATCTTTCATTGCAGCATGTGCTTGTGCTTGCGTTCTTCCAGCGTCCATCATTTGATTGAAAGTATCGTCTAAGATATCATCAATAGAATCACCGCCAAACATACGAGCAAACTCATATCTAGCGCCTGTTCTTTGAGTATACGCTTTCATAACCGCAACTGGATTAGTTTGAATGTAATCTAAAACCAATTCATTTGGTATATCTACCAAACGATGCTTGAAGTGTTTTGACTTACCAGCGCCATAATATCCTACTTCTGGATCAAGAATGTCCTTGATGCCCATAATAGAATTTACTGTATGATTAACACGCTTAGAAACAGCTTCTTCAGAAGTATCTAAAGTTACCCTAGAAGATTTACCGTCTTTGCCTCGAACAATAATAGATGGATTCTTTGTGTACCATTCTGAAAGAATGCGTTTGAAGTCTTCCATGTTTGCTTTGATTGCATCCTGATCCCAATATCTAGGACGAAACAGCTTTTCATTAGGAGGCAGCACAGGGCCAGCTTCTTTAATATCAGTTAGGATTGCTTTGGCCTCATCTACTTCATCAGAGTAGCGACGAACTTGAGCCTCTAGCCTTGCTCTATAATCTGCATTCCTAGTTGTTTCTAATTTTTTCTGAACGCTTTCAATGCGGCGCTCACGACCAACAATAAACTTCTTATAATAAGAGGCAGAGCCAATTAACCCTTGCTCACTAAGTCTTTCTTCCCAATTTTGATAAAACTTATTAAGGGTATCCATTGCTCTAGCTTCAAAGTCATTGGCTGGTTCAATGCCGCGCATAGACTTGCTATCAACACCTTCAAGCCAAGTCTCAAAGTCTTTACGCTGAAAAGTATAATCAAGGGGATTTGTAACACCTTTGCCAGTGCTTTGGCCCCAGATATTAAGCATATCATCGTAGGCTTTGACCCACTCGCCTTCGAGCAGTTTTGCGTTCTGATAAACTGAGTTCCCAATTTTTTTGCCTTGTTTGTTTGCCGCAAGTAAAATGCCTGAGTCATTTGCAATCTTTAAAGTATTTAGCTTTACAGAGTTAGGAATGTTATCATCAGTAAGAATCCGCTTCATTGGTGTAGTTACAGCCTTGTAAAGCCAAGAGTCAGTAAACAGGCTTGGGGCTATTCTACCATCTGGCTCTTCGCCTTCTGGTGAGATTGCAGTTCTTAGATTATCTATCTCAATTTCTGCATCTCTTTGCGCAGCAAGTCTTCTCTGCATTGGAATAGTTACAAGGCCAGAGAGTGTGCCACCAATCAATGCTGCTGACCCAATGTTAATAGCGGCCTCTGCGGGCGTTGCTAGGGGGTCTAGAGGATACCTAATGGCTTCTTGGCCAGAAACTACTGCACCAGTAGCCACTGCGCCTCTAAAGAACGTTCTACCAAATGTAGCGGCTGGAGCAAAAGGTATTGCAACCCAATTAATAGGATCAAAGACTTCTGAGGTTAATTCAGCAAAAACACCAGACTGAGCTAATGTTTGTCTAACCTCACGGCGTTTTTCTAAATTACCAATTAGGTAATCCATATGTTCTTGATTAGTAGCCCTAAGAAGATAAGAGCCAAATGGCTTTAAATTCTCTGGGATATTATCAATTGCACTATATCCGTCTTCTGGGATGTTTGGAAAACGCGATGTTTCTTCTATGTAGTCTAAGAAAGGGCTGTATTTGTAAGCTAGGGAAGCAGAAACCGTATCATAAAAACTTACATCAGAAGGTGGCGCAACACCTCTGCCACTCTCAAGACCTTTTGTTATACTTAAACCATTTTGCATTTTATTACCTGTTAAAAGGAGAGGTAAATATAGTTGGAGGAAGCTGCCTAACTCTTTCCTGATCTTGCGGAGTAATTAGAAACTGTTGTCTATAGTTAAATTTACGCAGTAATTCAGCATCAACTTCAACTTTTTTCCTAGCATAATAATCTGCCATATCATCCTTAGAGAATGTTGGGTTCCAAAGGCCGCCACCCTCTTGAGGATTACCAACAGCATCCGCTTCATAGACAAGTGGACGAAGCTCTTTGTTTTCATCAACAAAATAAACAGAATACCGAACGTCATCACCATTAACAATTGGAACTAGCTTAATTAAAGTTGCTTCAGTAGCTGTTATATCTGCTTGTAGAGAAAACGATGAATGTATTGTTTCACCAATCTTTATATTTTGAGGTAGGCTATTATGAATTATTTTTTGAAACTCAATCCTAGCTTTGTCATCGCCTTCAAAATATTTTCTAAGGGCGTGACGTGATCTTGTTATATCTCCAACAGGCACTCTTGGATCGGCAATGTAATCAGACTTAGCATACTTTTCATCCAGAACAGTTTCTACTTTTTCTTTTGCGTACTTAAGTGTGCGAAAGTTAAGAAGGTGATATTCAAGAAGGCTTTTAACCTCTGGAGCAACTAGCGGATCATTTCCCGCAATCTTATTTGCCTCAGAGCTTAGAGTTGTGTCTTTTAGCTCAATGTCACGATTAGACATTGCACTAGGGCTTCTTTGCCTATCTTTAAGTGTTACAGCAATCTCAGAAATAGGCGTATCTGAATCTCTGGAAATATTAATAACATTATCTAAAAAAGCCCTATCCTTATCAGAAAGAGTATCTCCAAATACGCCACTTGGCAGCGCAGAATACAAAGATAAAAATGACTCAGGGTTCTTAATTTGCTGTCCACTTACAATAGATTCTAAACCATCAACAAGAGTTTGAGGTACAGCACTAGCAATTATCGGTAGAAGCAATCCTCTTTGCTCATTTGTCCACGTTGAATAGTTTTCAACAGGAGCATCATTTCTCAGAAGAAGCTCATCAGTTGCCTGTCTGTCATCCCTAATATTAGAATTTCCGTTTCCTGAAATAACTCTATTAAAAATCTGAAGTTTCTCTAAGTCTTCCTGTGATTGTCTTTCTTGCTCACTAACTGCAACTCGAACAGAGTTTATCTTTGATAAAACATCCTTGCGATCAGCCTCTTTAGTTTCAGCTAAAATATTATTGCCAAGAGAAATTGTTGTATCAAGCATTCCCTCTTTGCGTTTTCCGCTAGAGTTTACATAGATATGAAGATTGTTAAGCTGTTTTGAACTTGCTGTAGCAGAAAAACCATCAATGCGATCTGAGGCTCTTGCTTTGCGCATTGAGCCAATTAAGGTATCAACCTTTGTTGCTCCAAGTGTGCCAGCATTCTCTTGAATCTTAGCGGACATTTTTTCAAAGGCTTCATCAGATATACCACCATCAATTAATGAGAAAACTTCATCACGAAGAGAAATCTCTAATCTGATGTTGTCCCTTGCTATTTTTATAGAATCCTCAGATGCCTCTAGAACACTTCGTCCAAACGCCTTTATTTCCTGAGTATCTAAAATTTCTGAAGAATGTACTGCATCAATAAACGCATTCTGTTTTTGGGTAAGCATACTGCGATCAACTAAAGGATTGCTAAGAGCAGCCTTTAATGACTCGACATTACCTTCAGCAGCAGCTTCTAAAAGAAAAGGTTCTAGCGCGGCTTCTTTTGCTGTATTTAAATCAGAGCGGCGACTATCATCACTAATAAGACCATCTACAAACTGCTTGTTAAGAGTTTCTTCTGCTTTAGCTAATTCACCTACAGCAGCGCTAAACGCATTGTTAATATCAGAAAGGTTATCAGAGTCAAAAGACTTAGCAGCCAACTCAGTAGATATAGAGCGAAAATTCTCAATGGTTTCGCCAAACTTGAGAACAGCTTTTCTAGATAAAAACTCTGCTGCATTTTTTGCTGCAAGCGCTGCATCTCTTTCAACAGCATTGTAATCAGCAGCAACGCTAGAGGCATGACTTAGAATGCTTGCTTTTTCAGATGGCTGAATAAACTTTAAGAGCGCTTTGCCATTCTCAACTTGCTCATTTGTCAGGCCACCAGTTAGCTGACCATTACTGCGAAAGAACAAAATAACTTGACGCCTTTCAGCGCTAGTAAAGGTTTCCCTCATCATGTAATTCATACCACCAAGAGCAATCTCTTTGTCGTACAAATTAGATGTGCTTGTATCAGCGCCAGACTTCAAAAGAGCAGAGGTAACACCATCTTTTGCAGCGCCAACATTCTTTGTTTTCTCTAAAACAGCAAGGGAATCATCACCAACAAAGTTACCCTCTTCAGCAGCCGCCCTAGCACTACTAGCCCCCTCTTGAATAGAAACAGTAAGCTGAGACGCAGTGTTCTGCCTTGCTCTTGTAATTGCCTTGTCTTGAAGGTTTAGCTTAGTACGCGCTAAATACTCAGAGCCAACATATTCAATGTGTGCTTCGTATCTACCCTCAGAGCTTTCAGACATTTGCCCTATGTAATCACTCATAGCCTCGGCGTAGGCTTCTGGGGAAAACTCATACTTTATGGCAAGCTCTTTTGCCTTTAGCTGCATTTCATTATTTATTGAATCTTCAAAGCGTTTATCAATAACACGCTGATAGGCTTCAGCAGCAATCTGACCAAATCCCTCTGGCGCTTTATAAGCCTCTGGCTTGCCAGTTATAGGATTAAATGTTGTGAGTTTATCTTCTTGAGCAGCAAGAGCGGTATCAATGCCCTTCTTTTCAGCAGCCCTTGCTGCATCTCTATAAGCAAGCTCCGCCATTGTTCCAGCAGCGCGGCTGATAGATTGAGCAACCGAACCTGCCCCTGCATCTGCTCGAACAACCCCGACTGGCTGATTAAAGATTTGTGTTCTTTGTCTAATTACAGCCATTATGCTTTAGCCTTCTTATATTGATAACCAGCTTCTGCCATAGTGCCAACCGCGCTAAACAAAGAAGAATAAAGAGCATTACGACCACGGCGTTTTTCAGACATAGCCATCATATCTGCCCTTAAATCCTCTGCTCTAGTCTGACGCGCTACCCTACCAAGGTCTTGACCAACAACTTCCTCTTGACGCTTCAGAAATGCTTCAACGCTTCTATCAGCGCCAATGTCACGACCCTGTGCAGCAAATGCAGCTATGTTTGCAGAGGTGGCTAGGTCATACTCTTCACGCCTTGCCCTAGCCTGTTGCATAGCAGTAATTTGATTTTCTTTCTTTTGCGTTTCCATTTGGAAAGCATTTACCTGTGCTTCTTTTTGCTCACCAATACCACCAAGTATTCCAGCCCCCGCTTGAACGCCGCTTCCAATCAACATTAATATTAAAGGGTTCATTAAACTATTAACTCCGTAACTATTCCATTCACTTGCATGGTAAGCGGATCATCTTGCTCAATCGTAACTTGCGGATCACGGCTATACCCCAGAGAACGAAACTCTTTCTTGCCAGTAAATCCAGCATCCATCGAAGGCTTTCTACTATTTACCTTTACTGAGTTTGCATTCTTCAAGTCTAAAACAATATTCGTAATGCCTCTTGCAGTTCCAGTCGCAGGGCCACTACCCATAGAAGCATCAACAGGATTGCTAATAACCTTAGCTGTGTATTTGTTTCCTACATAAGCATGAGTATAACTTGATGCCGAGTGCGCAGACAAGTCAACTTGATTGCTTCCATTTACAGTAAAAGCTCCAAGCGAATATTGCGTAGAATTTTTATCAACAATAAGATTGTTTATAGAAATTGTGTTGCCCATAGAATTACCATGAGCCGTGCAGTAATACTTTAAAGTATCTGGCGCATTAGCTGCTACTACTATAGTAACCTTAGCCCCAGCTTGCCCAGCTGTTCCTGTTGTGGTTACACCAGTTGTGTATGAAGCATCTGAGCTTGTTCTAAATGCAAACGGATGACCAGAGTTTGATGCGTCTGAAAGATCAAATACATATGTGTTTCCACGAGAAAGGTTTAGAGCAGGAGCAGAGCCATAAAGACCAGATATTACATATTTGTTACCGCTATCATTTACAACAGTAACTGTATAATTAATATCGTCAGCTTTAATAGCAATTACATCAACAGAATCGCCAGAAGAATATACAGTGCTTACATCAACAAGGTTTGTTGATATTGCACCATACAGCCAGAAGTCTAAGCCTACCTGAGTGTCAAACTCACATAACTTCAAGTTACCATCTGAGTCATACACATTAGCAAACAAGCGATCCTCAATGCCACAAACAGAACCAAACGTTCCAGCAGTTGTTACCCTAGTCCAAGCAGCCCTACGCTCTGCCCTGTTAGAAGTAAACAAGACCATCTCGCCATTGGTCATAGTAAATGCAGCATAAGAATCTGGCAAACCAAAACCACTGTGCGCAATAGCAAGATACTTTGGAGTATCAATCAAATGAGAAGCAATTGTTGAAATAGCAACAGAGCTATAAGCATCTTCAGAATCAGTATAGATATACTCTCGAACAATCCTGCCATTTAACTCACAGAAAATAGTCGCGCCATCAATCTCAACAGGTTTTACAAACTCAGTACCAAATGGAGTTTGTTTTCTAATCTGAGCATTTGTAGGTGTTATTGTTTGATTAAGATACGTTGGAACATAAAGCTCACTTGATGCGCTAAATATTTGTAGATCACGATTAGAAACCATGTAACGAATTTCATTAACATCACCAGTTGCCGCAACAAGATTGATTGCATCATCATCAGCCGCATCGCCAACATCAAAGTTGAAATACTCACCAATCTTACTAAACCAAAGCGTATCAGGTTCAGCTATCGTTCCACCGTAAACAAGCCTGTTTTCATGGAAAGTAACAGCAGCAGGATATCCCCTAAGTGCAGAAAATGATTGCTCATCCCAATCTACTCTTGGTGCATGAGTAACAACAGTTACTTGACCACCGCCATCTGCAGCAGAAGAAGCAGCGCCACCCGCAGTAAAGGTAAATGTATTTTCGTCGATAATGCCGCTTACAGTTCTAGTTCCATTTAAGTTGCCAGTATTAATACCACCAGTTGCTGAAGCCCCAGAAAAGGTAATGGATTCACTACCTGAGAAACCATGACCAATCATAGTAACTTCTACAGTTGTACTCCCATCAATGGTGCGAAACGGATTTAAAACAGATAGGCGCGTTGATAGTTCATCAACAACATTACCAGTTGCTTGAGTAGCAGACTGAACGCTTGTTATTAATATTTCATTACCACTATATCTAACAGTTACTCCAACATGCAAAGAGTCTGGATAGTCACCGCCAGATTGACTTCCTGTTATATCCCAATACGCAGAGCTTGTTGTAATTGTTATACCTGTTCCAGTCGTAGCGCTAGGATCAAGCGTTGTTCCATGAGCTTGAAACTTAGAGTAAGGCTGAAAAGTAACGCTATTATCTAAGCGCTTATCAAAGGTATAAGTACTGACCTCAAAGGCAGTTAGGCTTGTTCGTGTAAGCAAGCGCGTTGCAAACAAAGGATGCGCAATAAACATTACATCCCCACGCTGCGCTACTGTATACTCTTTGAGATAATCATGGTCAAAAGGCAAGGCATTGCTGCCAGTGTCTTGTGTAATAGTTGCGACAAGACTTACTGTTCCATCTGCTAAAAGGCGAAAGCATCTTACTTTGGCATTTTCAATCGAAATAACATACTCTTCATTCTGATCAAAAATAAATGGGAACAAGTGCGACTGTTCTTTTGCAGAATTATTTAAACTATAATCATAGATATGTTTTAGACCATGTCTTTTCTTCAAAGCACCTTCAGCAGTTACCAGCATATTCTCTATGCGCTGCGCAGATGCGGGATAAACCGCAGTATCAGTTCTCATTATTAATGAATCACTGACCTCACCAAACTGAAAGCTATTTTGAGCAACCCTAACTTTTTGCATTAACTACGCCTTTCAGCGATAAACCTCGATGTTGATAGCTTACGTGTTGTTTGTTGCTGAGAGTCAATATTCCTAGCCTTAATAAACAATGAAGCTGCTTTCTGCTCCATTAGGCCAGCTAACTGCGCATCTTTAGCTATTGATATTGCAAACGATGCAGCAAGCGAAAACTGAATTGGCGTTGTAAAGTAAGAAGGCCAATTGGATTCAGCTTCACGCTCAACATAATCCAAGACTACAGTGTCTGATGAGGTCGCATTGCAGAATATTTTGTTACCATAAATATCGTATTTAATCAGAGCATCATTAATCGTTGCTCCTATTACTGTAATGCAGGAAGAAGGTATATGGTAAGCAGACTCAAACTTGCCCTTGGGCGCTGTTGCTAACCGTGTTAGATTAAATTGTGTAGTTGCAAAACGCCATCTAAAAGAAGCAAATGATGTACGAACGATGTCTTCATAAAGAGCGTTCGCAACTTTTGCCTCTACTGTATTAGCAGTAAAATCAGTAATGGCATCTGCGCCAATAAGATATAAAGCGTTAGTTGCAACTTCTATTGCGGAATCTGCTACTTTTGGCATGACAGTATGGGGGCCGAAGCCCCCACTCCTTTATTAATCGCCGTCTGTTTCAACAACGGCAGTGCCGTCTGAAACATCGACTACAGTGCCAGTGTTCGACAGAACATTGACAAAGTTAGTTGTTGGTGTGCTTGTATCACAAACAATAATCAGATCACGAACAGCTAGCATATTTGCTGCACTGTTAAAATAACCTTCTGTGTTTACAGTCGCAATTGCGTCTGCGCTTGTGTACATCCACAAACTTCCGTTTGAGTCACCACCAATTCGAGCTAGCCCACTTGCTGCATAAGCCATGTTTTACTCTCCTTAGTTATTGTCGAGGACTTCATAGACGCCATCATTGTCAATAACAACAGCCCCCATTGACATCATCGAGGTTGCGAGGTGTGACACTTTTTCTGCAACATAGTTAACCTCAGTTTGAACATCAGCATTGATGCCAAGGCCAACAGCGTTTGTGTGGTAAGCAAAGTTTTTGCCACCTGCAACCGCAGACGTTGAGAAAATTTTAAAGCCCAAGAACTCCTTCATGGTAATACCACCTGCAAACGGCAGGTTCTGATCGCCAACAAAGTCAGAAGATGCAAACTCTGTAATATTATACAGATCAGCAAATCCCGCAGGAGACATTGCTAAGAAGCGCTGTCCGTCTTCTGGCATGTCAGCATTACCAACAGTCTCAAAAAGAGAAAGCAGATCAGCTTTTGCCAAAGCAGAGCCAGTGTCGTGGATTTGAGTTGAGTTAGCACCTGCATCAAGGGCAGTTGTTACAATCTCATCTGTCTTGCGACCAAGAGCAGCAGCAGCAGATTGTGCTACAGCTTGACGCTCATTGATGTTAATTTTCAACTCGTCTAGTTTATCAATGTACTCCGGTGCAAAAAAGTCATTCATAGTGACTTCGACGTTTGTATGCGCCAATTCCATTGGGGTTACGTTGCCGTTACGAGATTTCGTATTGGCTGTGCCTTTTCCAATTATTTGGAAACGAGCAGTTGAACCAGTCACATTAGTAGAGCGAACAGTGTTCCGTAGTTTAGAACCCATACGCTGATACGCCATGTGAACTTCGGTTTCAAACTGCTTAATAAAGGCTGTGGTAATTGTATTAGCCATTTTTACAGTCCTAATTGAAGTTACGGTTTACAACGGGTGTCCACTCTCGCACTTCAATAAGGGTATCCTTTCGGGCCTTTCAGTGCATTATGGGCCGTAATGAGCTATCGTAAACATTCTTTTCGTTTGGATTGCAACGCACAAATTCAACATACTTGTTTTCTTTTACCGTCGAAATACCAACAGGTTCAAAACCAAGCCAAGCTGCCCAGTGCAATATTCCCTCATAATCTGCTAGAATAGTCATAGTCATGTTGGGTTGAGTCTTGTCAAAAAAGTTAACTAACATTTTTGATCCACGCGCTAGCATAGTAAAGTTTTCTTTTATTTTATTTGAGAACATGCAGAACATTTGAGGAAAATCTTGATCTTCAGTAAAGAACAAGCCCCCAACAGCTATAAAACTTTCGCCCTCTCGTCTTACAAGATAGCACTCAGATGTTTCGTACATTTCAATAATAGCTTGCTTAATGTCAGTGTGACCTAAGATCGCAAGCTCTCTTTTATTTTCCTTACTTAAGTTGGCAACAACTTCATCAACATGGCGTAAGGTAAAGGGGGTCATGTAATAATGCCCCCTTCTTAGAATTTTAACTTCTGTTTGGGTAAAGGGCTTGGAATCCTTCGGTAACTTGCTTAATGTAGTGAGGGTCGCGGTCTTTATGGTATCTTGGGTCACGCATCATCTCCTCTAATTCTTCTTGACCTTGACCTGCGCTTGGTTGCGTTTCGCCTGCAAACGAACCGTCTTTCATAGCTTCCATTATTGCTTCAAGAGCAACAATGCCCTCATGACTTTCGCACATTCTTTCTATTGCTGGAAGGGCAGTTTCAGGAAAAAACTTATTTGCAAAGAGCGATGCGGCCTCAATACGTTGTTCAGCATTGTCTCCTAGCTTTTGTGCCTCTGCTTGAATGTCTGGCTGACTATCTCCAATAGCTTCAGCATACATTTCGATGCCTTTTTCAAACTCGTCTTGAGAATATCCATTCTCGAAAGAGTGATCTGCCCACCAAGACAACAACTTGTTATCTACAGCAGATTCTTGATCAATGCTTTCTGGTAGTTGATAATCACCAGCAGTTTCTGGCCTATCACTAAATGCCTCAGATTGTATCTCTTCTATTAGTTTACTGCGTATATCTTCTTCCTTAGTGCCGAGTTTTGACTCAAGCTCTTTATACGCTTTAGCTAAATCCTCACCAGTATTATACTTTTCTGGCAACCACTCTGGTTTTTGAGGTAATTCTCCTTGCTGAACATCTGCTTCAGTTACAAAGTCACGACCATCAGCTTCTGCTACTTGTGCTGCTTCTTCACTCATTTGTTTTTACTCCTGTGTGCATGAGCAATCCTTTGCTCAATCAATCCAACAAAATAGCGCTGTCCCTCAAGGTGACGAAGTTCTTCCGTAGAAATATTAGGGCCGTTTACCAACTCAATGGTAACGGATCGAAAGTATCTCAAAACCTCTTGACCTGTTGCGCTAGAAAATACCTGTGCAATATTCTGACTTATCTGAACATCTTTCCCAGAACTACGCTGAATACCGTCTATTCCAATATTAACCTTGTTGCTCAATAGCCATACCTTGCTGTTGTTGTGCCAATTGTTGCGCTAACGCAGCTATCTGTTTACGCTGTTCTTCATCACGAATCAAGCTCTCAGGCACACCAAATTTTTTAGCAAGGTAAATCGCAGTCTGTTCACCATCAATTAGTAGCTGCAACATCTCTGGGCCAAAGCCACTGCCAACCATTTCAATAAATCTAGCAACACTTGAAATATCTTGATTTGCTTGGGCTTGCGCTAATGGAGACACAGAGCGAACTTTAACCTCTCTTCCATTAACGGTGGGCACTTCTATACGGCCTTGTTTCTTTAAGATGTAAATAACACGCTGCAACACAGGCTGAACTAACTCAGCTTGCAGTCTTCCAAACGCAGCACCCATTCTTCTTGAGAGGTCAGCCATTCTTTCTGCAATCTCAGTTGCGGTTGCTGGTGTTCGATCAGGATTGCCTAGCATATCATTGTAAAGAGCGCGTTTAATATTCAATCGCATATCGCTCAATACAAGTTGTGCAACGTCAAAACGACCCGCTGCTTGAATTGGCTGAAGACCTGCTGACCCCATAGCTTTCGGTATGATTGTCCCAGGAACTAAATTTATCGTGTCAGGGTTGATTACGCCATCATCTTCCATTTGATAAATGCCAGAAATAGACATCTGAGCATTTTCTAGAATTAATTCAATTGTAAGGTTAGTTGTTTTAATTGAAGATAAGGCATTAACAAGTGGGCCACGACCATATACTTCGCCAGCGCACTTCGACCACCTAAAACAAACAAAAGGATTAGAGCCAACGCCACTTAATTTTTTATAGTGTAGGATTGTTTCTGTAGACATACAAATTGCATAGTGCAAATAGGCTTCTTCATTCTTTGCAGAGTAGTCACGACAAACAAGTTCTAAAACAGTTGTCTCTCTGTTCGATCCCATTTGTGACACAACTTTGTTATCAAATGTTCCATTTGGAAACATGAGAGGCAAGTGGTCAAACTTAACCTTTTTACGCTCACGAAATACGTGATCTATTCTATCGTCGGGACCAGTATCAAGTACGACATGGGGGAGTGGTATCGCAGAAAAGTTTACTGGGCTTAGGGAGTCACCTTCCTCAACACAGAGAATACCAGTCCCGACAGCCAAATCCATGAAGGATTCATGGACTTCTTGGCTAAAGTTAGAGTTCTGAAGCACCTCAAATACATACTCGGTAACTTCATCTAATTCATTATCAATAGCTTCTCTTTGCTCTGGCGGTATTTCACTGCCAGAAATTAGGTCAGCCCAGCGCGCATAGTTAGGTACTATCCCTGATTGAAGCCGACTTGCAAACTCTTGAACACCAACGACAGCAGTTTCATCAAAGATTTTTTCATCCCTGCGCTGTCCATGTTCTTCATAATAAAAAGATTCACGCTGTGGCAAAGCGTACTCATAGCACTCTTCAAACAGAGGAACCCACTGTTCCCGAAAGGCTTTTGCCTTCTGGTACTTTTCAATATAACGCTTTGCTACTTTATCCATTAGTAATTAAACCTACCAAGAAAACCGCCACCCCCAGAACGAAACAGAGAACGACGACCAGCACCACCGCGCATACCACGCTTTTGCGTTTGAGCACTTACTGCTTCAGAAATGTCTTCGCGTTTTTTCTGAGCTTTCTCTTCTATTTCTTGACGCTTTGCAACATCTGCCTCTACTTGCTGCTCAACAGCAGCTTGCTTTTCTTTTTTGCTTGGGCCAAAACACATAACAATCTCCTTTTCCTCTTCCTATTCATAAAGAATAGAAAAAATCAACGCACAAACGTCACATTCTCGTCCAAATGCTTTGCCGTTTTTTCTTAGGTGACTTAGTAAAAACATCAAAACTCCTTTGCGCAACAATGGGTTTCATTGGTTTTTGAGTAGCCATTAAAGCTCTGCCCTCACCAGCGCCTAAAAATAAATACTGAGCCGCATCATGGATGTGACTAAACATATTCTTATCAGGCTTGTCAGCATAACGCTCACCAGATACTTCCATACGTTTATAGGAGTAACCGCCCTCGAAGCCTTTGATTAGCTGAACGCAACGCCTATCAATTAAAAGTGCGGGTTTACCCTCAACCATCTTGGTAAGCTGAGAGGAAACGGCTTCCAAGCGGAGGTCAACAGAGTTGGAGGGCGCAGGGAACGCCCTCAAACCCGCACCGCGCAGAATGTGAAATGGAGTAGATTCATCAGTCTGCGCTCTAAAGTCGCCAGCGGGATCACCATAGATTATTACTTCCGATGCAGCCGCAAACCTTGTGGCTAATTCATTCCTAAGAACTTCGGCAAAACGCACGATGCCCATGTCTATTGCCACAATTTCTGACTGCAAAAACCATCTGCCCCTTACTTTCTGTCCAAGAACTGCGGCAGGCGTCAAGCCAAAGTCTACGCCAACATACACTGGCATACTCGCTGCAATAGGTATTTCCTCTTTGGCAATGTGAACTTCTGGTGCAAACATGGGGTACACAGGCTTTCCATCTTGAATATGACCCAAACGGTTCATAACATAAACATCTATCCACGATTTTGTCTTACCTCTAATAAGATTAGAATAATAGGTCTTCAGCATATTCTTGCAGTTTTCAGCCTTCTTGTTTGGCTGATATTCTTCTATTTCTCCTTCGGAGTTTTTCTTTTCGACCATACCAGAAGGTTGGGTAAAGAAACGCCAATTGTCTGGCGTGACCAACATCTTAGCTTGCTCACGAGGAATATGATCTGGGATTGGAACCTCACCAGCCATAATAGGCCACCAATGATCTTCTTCAGGCGCGTTGGTATCGGCAATAACGCCAGTCCAAGTAGGACCGCCATCACGCATAGAAGGAAAACGCCCAACACGCATCGTACAGGCATCAATAATAGACTTAGGAATTTCTCTCGCTTCGTTAATCCAGATACCAGTAAGTTCGAGCGAAAGAAGTTTCTTAACGTCTTCGGGACGATCAAGAGCCAAGAAAAGAACCTCAAGGTCTATATCCCCCTTTTTAATATGATGGGTGTATGGCACCGACCAATAAAACTTACCCCAATCATTCTCAGGAAACCAGTCAAGCCAAGTCTTTATAGTAGTAGTTCTAAGCTGCGGATTGGTATTCCGTATGATAGCCCAACGGCTTTTGCGAATACCGTCTGGACCTTTGTTCTGCATCAAAGCACGACGAAACACTTCAACGCAACAAGCTACAGACTTGCCAGAACCAACAGGACCACGAATGCCACGAAAGAATAAGTCGTCTTTCATAAATTGTTTTAGTACATCGCCATCAGGTTTGTACTTGAAGTTTATCATCTAAGTCCTTTGTCTACTCCAAAGCGGATCATGCCTTCAACCACCTCTGGAGCAATACTATCAATTAGCTTATCACACTCATGGTCTGTAACAAAATGGTGTCCAAACTTTGCAATGACGCTTGATAGGTGAACCTTGCGAACAATGCCGCGAAGCATGTCACGATCTTGTTGAGTAATTGTAGAAGTAAAGCTCATTTCTTAGCTTTCTTTTTAGTAGGTTTTTTTTTGGATTCATCAACATTAGGCGTAGAAGGATCATCCGATTTATAGGTCCCTTTCTTTGTCCTAGCCTTTACTGGCTCTGGGCCTTCCTCCAACTTAACAGAATAACTCATGTGATTTGTTTCAGTCCAAGTAAAACCATGAAGAGTGTGAGTAGGGCCAGTCCATAACTCGCCAGTGTTTCTAATATACCAAGCCATTATTACCCCAAGTCTTTTTTTAGAAGGTCTTGAAGAGGTTGCCCAATAGAGGGCTTGGTTTCTTTGTGCATAGCCTCAATCATTTTAACTTGTTCATGATAATCATCCAATTTCATTATCGCTTTAGCCATTTTCTTAAAGCGCCACACTTGAGTTGATTCATTCATGTTCTATACTTCCTTACTTTTCGAGCAATTGCTTTCGGTTGAGCCACAAACTGCTTGCCCTTAGCCTTGCCCTTTCGTTTAGCTCTGGTTGTAGCTGCATATTCAGAATCACTAAGAGCAGCGATAGCTTTAGAAGGAAGGTAGCGCTCACCAGTCTCACTAGACTTTTTGCCAGACTTGGTGCGCCACTTCTGCTTTCCCCAATTGAGCAAAGATTTCTGAGAAGGCTTCACTTATATCCTCCACCAGCAGCCTTATACCGCTTTGCTAAAAGTTGCGCCTTCCTTGCTGACCACTTGCCAGCCGCAGTACCTTGAACATTTGCAGCCTTTATTCTGTTGAATAAGCTCTTCCGCATCTTGGGTTTAGTGTAATTCCCAGCTTCATTTACCGCCATTGCCTAGAAGCTCCCTAATATCTATCAGTCTCTTTTGCATTAGAGCTTTTTCCTAAAATCAGACTGCAAAAGACTTTTTCCAGTGCGGCGAGTAAGATCAATCATAGCCCCGCCACCACCTTTACCTCGCAGAGATAATCCCTTTAGCTTTTCTTTTTTTGACTCTGTTGGTTTTTTTCTATCTTTTTCTTTGTTTCTTAATTTTTCTATCTGAGCTTCTAATTTTTTTATTCCTATGCGCATTTTATCAATTTTTTTACTTCTTGCTCTAGCTTCTTTTGAGGGACCAGAATCGTCCCTTGCTGCCATGTCTGCTTGCATTTCATCAAAGTTTTGCTCTGCAAGGTCAAACAGCGCATCGGACAAATCATCTCTACGCTTTAGTAGTGTCTTTAAACTTGCCATTACTTATATCCTACTTAGCTTTCATAATCTTTCTCTTCAAAGCAGCCGGAAGTGTCTTCTGCTTCTTAGTCAGCATACTCTTCTTAGGGCGACCAACCTTACTTCCATAAGTACCTTTACCTGCTGGCATTACATACTCCTCGTTGTTGTTGTTAAAGCACTCAGCAACGAAGCACGCTGTTTGCGCTTTGGCTTCGGAACATCCTTAAATACCTGCTCACCGCGCTCAATACGCTTAGAGGTCAAAGAAGGAAGAGGATCAAACTTAGGCTTCGCCTCTTCATACATCTTCTCAACACTATTACCGCTACCAAAACACATTAGCTCTTCTTTCTATGTCGCTTCGCAAAGTTACGAGCCGCCGCTACAGAGCCAAAGCCCCACTTCTTTAATGCCAATGCCTTCCGAGTCGGGCGACCCTTCTCATCTTTCATCGGCCCTTTCATTCCTGCAAACCGAGCAGCAAAAGAAACACGACGAGGATTTGTACCGCTGCTTAACTGACGCTTTAAGTTAGCACCCTCAGTACGCTTAAAATGAGCGCGACCCGCAGCAGTCAAGCCGCCAGTCTTGCTTTTGTGTTCTTTCCTCACATCTGCCTCTTCTTAGCCATAGATAATAGAGACTGATCTTTTAGAGGCTTGCTAGGAGAGTACATACCACCACCACCACCCCCCTTTAAAGACTTAAGAAGGCTTTGCTTTTGACGAGTTACCTTTTTAAGCCTTTGCTTTTCTTTTTTAAGTTTTAATTTTTCAGTATTAGACGGATCGCCCTTTAACTTATGTTCGTCAATTGCATCAATCATTTCTTCAAAATCAGAAAACGAAGAATCAAAACCAAAGGCATCACCTATTTTGCGCGATGCACTTCGATTAAAAAAACTATTACTCATAGAATTAATTCTACGAACAATTGTTCTCATTCTGCTGTCTAGCTTTTTTATTTTCTTCTTCGGATCAGCCATCTCTAGAACCTCTCAAATGCCCAACACTCTTCAATGCAACCTTTACCTTGGACATATCATCCCTCGGTGGCGTCTTCTCAGCCTGTTTTGCAAATCTAGCCATAAAACACCTATACAATAAAAAAAATAATCTTGGCAATGCACAAACCTTTTTGGCTAAAAATGTGAGTAAGGGACTATTACAGTAACAGACTGTGTAGTTTTTTGCCCCCCTACCCCTAGCCTAGGTCTATGCTAACGCGAATATCTCCCGCTACTTGTACCTGAGAACGATCTATAGGTTTATAGCCAGCTCTATCCAGTAAATCCTTGCTGGCTTCTAGCTGAACGTACTCTGATTTAGCACCCGATGACAGCCTACGCACTGTTGCCAGCGCACTTGTAGCAGTGATTCCAAATGTCTCATTCATTCTCTGCTGCATATACTGTTGCACATGCGCAGCTTTTAAAGCCCTGTGTGCGCTGACTCTTCCACTTTCGCCCTTGGCATAGCCAGCAAGTTCAGCGGCTTTAGCTATACTACACCCTTCTGCTACGAGTGTATCCACCAGAGCGGCTTGTTTATCGGTCAGTTTCTTAGCTGGAAGCATGTGTTAACTTTCTATATCTTCTCTGTATAGCTATAAGGATACAGACTTTCAGTCCAGTTGCTTAGTGGTGAAGGTCTATGCTATATCTTTCTACGCTTTGGGTTTAAGATGATCTATCTATATTCCCTTGCTGTATC
>VMHT01194504.1_pt1 | contig 26689 bp, 26 predicted proteins | sample 4693611 | NCBI WGS metagenome assembly VMHT01 (sample SAMN12280063, study PRJNA550983) | marine metagenome | isolation source: seawater sampled from same location over 5 years 0.02-0.2 micron viral filtrate | place: USA: collected off the coast of southern California halfway between the port... ...
ATTTTGGTATTCCAAACATAGTAGTCATAATTTTCACCTTTTCTTTGAAGTTAAAAGGTGATTTAGGTCTTTCAACCTTATCAGATGTACCAACATAAACATTATCCTTACCGAACTTTTTGATAAGGTGTTGGTAAGTACCATAGTGTCCTTTATGCATAGGTTGAAACCTACCCACATAGATAACTACGGTTTTTTTAATAGGATTTTCATCCCCCATTATACTCTCTACGAGAAATTTGGAAAGTTCGTTCATATTTGGTACACCTTATCAGTATATAAATATTAAAAAGTAAAGTTTAGATATCTTTGCGTATAATTTTTGATTTATAGTGTAATATATCATTGTAATCTCTTATAGGTCTTTCTATTAAAGCATTTTCTATAAACATATCATCTCTATTTAGCAAATTATAAAAATTCTGTTGGTTGTGCTGAAGTGTTGGTATCATTTTTAGATAGATATCTTTTAATTCTTTTAAGCTTTTTTTATTAATCTCTTTAATTAGATTAAATATCGTTTCAAGTCTTAATTCATCATCTTCGATATTATCATAGCTTTCATCCCAAACTTCACCGAATGTTTTAAAACCTAAACTTTTTAGATATTTTAATATTTTATAAGAACCTATTATTATAAAAGGTTGTAATGATTTTATTGGTAGAAGTGTTTTTTCAGTAATCCTAACATCGTTTACTTCTTTACTAAATCCAGTTTCACTTACAATATTACAAAAAGATTTTTGTAAAAAAATTGACTGATTTTCTAATGTAAAGTTTTTTTGATTAAAGTCCGAATCATTTAATCTTTGTTTTATAGAATCCTCTAACCATATGGATTCATAATCAATATGTTTATTTCGTGTATTAAATGAATAAAGTGTATTATTTTCTATATCAATATTTTTTTTAATAAAATCATAAATTTTTATTCTATGAGGCTTAGCTTTACCCATAGGACATATAAATTTATACATAAAGTTTCTTTGATTTAAAATATTAGAATCATTAGCTGGTATTCCAACTTTAAAAAGGAATTTAGATAATTTATGTTCTATTAGATGTTCATAACCAACATGAATATGTTCTTTACAATTGATTGGGCCCGTATAAAAAGTTACAGTACTTGGAAATAGTACAGATACTATTTCATCTAAATCATTTGGAGTAAACAATTTTCTAAAATCATATAATTCATTAGTAGAATCAAATGCTATGTTTACTTTATTTTTTATCCAATGATGTAGTTCGTGTTTTAACTGATTAAGATTTTTTTTAATTTTAAGATGTTCTATTTCATCACACCTAATAGGAATCCGAATAGTATTTGTTTTTGGATTATAAGTTGCGTTATATAGAATAGAATTAACTAAATCAGTCATTAGTGATTTTTATAAATAAACGGGTCTCTTTTACGAAGTTCTTCTAATTTCTTTTTGTAAATTTTTTCTTGTTTACGCTTTTTGAAGTAAAGTTGGATTTTCTTTATTATGTTCATTTGATATTATTTTTTGTAGATTATTAATTACATTACCATCATTTTTATATGAATATTTTTTAAGAGTTTCTCTATTATGAATAAGTATTGGTTTCATTTTTTTTAAAATAGCCAACCACTCATCATCTGATTTATCATTTAATTCTATGAAAAGTTCAAATACCTTCATCATTCTTTTTAAGCTATGTTCTTCATTATCATAACTTTCATCCCAAAAATCTTCAAATGTTTTAAATCCATATTCCTTTAAATATTTTAAAATATAGGGCCTTCCTAATACTACAAATGGATGAAGCTGTTGTATTGGTTTTAAAATCTTTTCAGTAGTATATCCATTTGTTCTTTCAAAAAATTCTGTTTCAGTAACTAAACTATAATATGTTTTTTTATATAAATCAATATCATCAATTTCTTGTTGCCTACCTTCTATACTGTTTAAATCAAAAACATCAAGTGATAATTTATTTAGTTTTTTTAATTTTTTATATCCATTTAATATTGAATATTTAACTGATTTTTCAAGTAATTCATTAGTAATTTCATGTTTATTTAAAAGTTTACCATCTTGAGAAGCAATATATGCATCTGATTTTATATCATGTTCGAAGTTATCACCAAAATTATTATTATGATAATCTAAATCAAAAGATATCATATTACCATCGAATAAATCATATTGTGCTATTAAGGATAGTAGTACTTTTCTATGAATATGTAATCTTCTGTTTAAAAGTAAGCATTTATATTTCTTTTTAGTTACAATTTCATTTTCATTTAAAAATGAGGATGATAATTTTAAATCTGATATTTCATTTGCTTTTGTTTTTAATTGTTCGTAGTATGTTATAAAATTTAATTTTTTATCTGTTGTAAATCCAATTCTATTTAAGTAATAATCATTTGTATCACTATTTTGAAAATTATTTGAAACTATATACACATTACTTGGATTTATATTATTATCTTGTAAATGTATGTAAATCCATTTAAAATAATCTAAAAACATTTCATGTTCTAATCCTGTATAGATTAATATTTTAAAGTTATCGTATTTTTCTGTATATTCTAATGCTCTTTTAGAAATAAAGTTAAATATATTTTCGTTTCTGTATTCTTCTTGTACTCCAAACGATTTATGATTTAATCCCATTGTACCAATTGGATATAACCACAGAGTATTCTTACTTTTGATATTATCTTCTACAATTGAAATTAATACTTTTCTATTATTAAGTAAATCAAGTGCTGGTTCACAAGCTACTATATCAATACCATCTAAATTAGTTTTAGCTAAATTATCTTTATCGGTATCAAATGATAAATCAAATAGTTTCGTATGAAATTTAGGATTTATACAATTAGCAATATAACCATTAACAGATATATAATCAAATACTAAGTTAATCATGATTTATAAAATAGTTATACTTTGGTTTTCAAAGATAGATGGGATTGTTTTTTTTAAATTGTTACGAATCCAACCACTATCCATTGTAATTAATAAATTACGATTATGTTCTAATATATCTTTCATTTCAATAATCATAGTTTTTAGTTCGGCTAGTGTTTTTTTATCAATTGATTGAATAGTTTTATATACTTTTTTTAATCGTAACCAATCATCTGTTTCTAAATCATATGATTCATCCCACCACTTATCGAATGTTTTAAATCCATATGATTTTAATTTATCTAATATAAATGGACTACCTAACAATATAAATGGTTGATTGTGTTGAATTGGTTTAATTACTTTTTCTGTAAATGCTTGTTGATATTGTGAGAATTCTGTTTCAGTAACAATTGATACAAATGTTTGTTCATATAATTCCTTTGTTTCCATACCAAATCCATGTACTGATGTGAAATCCTCAAAGTCTAATGTGGCTTTATTTTTTTCTAATAATTTATTGAACCCATTAACAATTTTAGTTTTATCATCAGATGGTATTATAAATCCTTCAAGTTGGCTTCTTTCTAATAACATATTAGTAAATTCATGATACATATTCATACTCATATCAAATGAACTCATACACTCTTTTATAATATTAGAATCAAACATAAGTGATAATAAGATTAATCTATGTAATCTTAATCTTCTGTTAAGGAATAGGAACTTTTTACTTTTATCTAAATATATGTGAGAAATATCTGCTATTGTTGAAGTCATAGCTTGTGGATTTGGCTCCATTCCTAAAATACTTCTTAACTCCAATGCTTTAAATGGAAGTGCCCAATTGTATCCCCAAAGTTTACAAGTATTTTTGATACCATATTTTTCTTCAAAATCTGATAGAATAAACTTGTTTGAATTACTACCATTAACAATTATTAATTTTTCAAATGGTATCTCATTAAGAATACATAAATCGTAAATTCTTTTAAGTATATCAGAATCAAAATGAGGTTCACCCGCGTGTTCTAAGTATATAAAAAGATTTTTGTTTTTTCTCAAAAGTTCTTTTATCTTAAAAGATACACAATTAAATGCAGTATTGTTTTCAGTATCATTTAAAGATAAAAATATTTCTAAATCACCACCGGTGTTTATTGGATAAAGATATAGGTCCTCTTCTCTTAAATTACAAAGGTTACCAACTGCAATTTCAGTAGTATCTCCCCACGCATATAAGTAAGAAGGTCTTGATAGTTCAGTAATATCATTTGATATATTTTTTAAATTAGTATCAAAGATATTGTTATATTTTGGTATTATTATTCCATTAGAAATAACATCTCTACCAACAATTACATCGTAAACAAAATTAATTATCATAATACATTTCAGGATATTCTACAATTATATGTATTCCACCCTCAGATAATGCACGTTGATATGCAGGTACTATTTTTTCTATCTTATCTAATTTTGTGATTGTACAGTTTGTAGTTATTTTTTCAAAGGCATCTGTATAATCTGCTTTGTGTTGATGACCTGGATCTAATGGTTTATCACTTCCCTTACCAACTCTTACAATTACATTTGGTTTCCACTCACCATCAGACATTGCTTCTAACTTATCTAAATGATTTACCAATTGATTACAAGCAAGAATTAAGAAATCCCAACGAGGATAAAACGTAACAACTTGATGACCTGCCATTGCCAATCCCATTGTCATTCCCATTTGGGTTTCTTCCATTACTGGCGTTTCTATCATTCTTTCTTTTGGTAATCCTTCAATAGTTTTACTCATTGGGTTACCATAATAAACTATCTGTTGTCCGATGAATATTGTTTTATCATCTTCCATTGTAAGTTTCATTGCTTCGGTTAAAGCATCTAAGTACGGTGTGTATTCTGGATTTGCCATTTATATTATTTTTTTATCTATTGTAAAGTTATCTTTTTTTAATTTATCAATTATTAAATCTGCTATTATTTTGTGTCCTCTTAAATTAAAGTGTAAATCATTTTGTTGAAACCCATCTTTTATAAAATCAGATTGTACTGTAATATTATATTCATCATTCCATACAAAATAATCAAAAGCTGGTTTAACGATTCCATCTAGTTCTATATCTAAGTGTCTTTTTTTAAATAAATTATAATATGTATCTGAATCTCCGATTTCTTCATCCCAACAAAAGGTAATTACCTTAACTCCATCTTTTTCAAAAGCTTTACATACTTTATCAGCTTCTTTTATTTGTGTTTCTGCATCAATTCCATCACAATTATCTCTCCCATAATGTGTAAACTGAAGTATCATTAATTTAAAATCAGTTCTTTTAAATTTATCGTAAGTATTGAGTCCTTTTTTTACATATTCAAGACTACCCATATTAGTTCCACCATTACCTCGGTTTGTCCACCACCATGTATTAAGATAATCTGCAACTAATTTTATGAATTTGTTGTTATCTTTATATAACATCATTGCAGGTGTTACAGCATCAGGATCAAAGTGATGTAAACTTTTGAATGGTAGATTATCTAAATCTGAATAATAATACAATCCCTCACCCCAAGTATAAGAACATCCTATACCAAGAACACCTTTACTCATTATGGTTTTGAATTAGGGTCAAACTGGTCTTTGTTTTCTTTGTACCATTTTAGTGCATCTTCTAATCCACTTCTTAAATCGTACTTAGGTTTCCAACCAAGTTTTAATAATTTCTCATTTGATAGTAATCTTGTAGGAATCATCGGTGCTTTGTTGTTAACAAATTCGATTGGATTGTCGTTCCCCTCTATTTCTTTGATAAGATTAAGAACTTCCATTACTGTATGTCCTTTACCATAACAAACATTATAGATATCGTATTTATCTACTTTCTCTGCAACTGTAATAAATCCTCCCACCATATCATCTACATGAATAACATCTCTTACTTCAGTACCATCACCCCATAGTGGAATTGGATTTAATCCATCTGCTACTTTTCTGATATTTGCTGGTGTAACATGACACTTTTCGAAATCAAACTTATCATTAGGTCCAAACGAGTTAGAAGGTCTAATGATTACACATTGCATCGGGTCGTGAATCTGATTAGAGAAAAACTCACATAAAGTTTCTCCATATCGTTTCATCCAACCAACTGCTTTGTAAGCAGGATATATGTTTGGAGTTTGTACATTCATATCTTCAGTACAATATTCTCCACCAATATCTGGATAAGTTGTGTTAGAAGAAATAAACATAAACTTACGAACTTTGTTTCTCCAACTCTGTTCCATAAGATTTGTATTCATTTCAACATTAGGTGTTACATGGAGTAGTGGATTTACCTTGGTATCCAACGCATTAGAAGTATTCGCAGCACAATGAAAGATAACATCTACATCTTTTGATACTAAATCACAAAAAGATGCTTCTCTCAAATCCCCATTGACATGTTCAACATTCTCATAACCATCGAAATCTTGACGTAACTCCCTTGACCAACTTGTTGACCTTAGGTTAGTGTAACCATTTTCATATAACGATTTTAATAGTCTTGAACCTATAAACCCACTTGCCCCAGTAACTAATATTTTATCTTGTTTTTTCATAATATTTGTATGTTTCTTTAATTCCTTGTTCGAATCCAAGTTTTGGTAATAATCCGAATTGTTCTTGTATCTTAGTACTCATCCTTCTTCTCATATCACCATTGGGCTTGGAAGTATCCCAATTAATTTTTATTTCTTTACCACTTACTTTGGCAACAGTTTCAATCATTCTCTTAATTGATATTTCCTCACCACTACCTAAGTTAGTTGTTATGTGTAGTTTATCTTCTAAACATTTTATACATCCTTCTGCTACATCACCAGCATATATGAAATCTCTTGTAGGTGTCCCATCTCCCCATGCTTCAATTTCATCAGTTGCTTCGTAAACTTTTCTACAAGTTGCACCGATTACAGTTGCACCTTCTCCAAAATTATCGTACTCACCAAATATATTTGCTGGTCTTACGATTGTCCATCTATCATATCCATACTGTACTTTATGTGCTTCTAAATACAACTCCGGTATTCTTTTACTCCAAGATGGAAACCAATCATTTGGTGATGGAAGCGTTTTCCAAACTGTATCTTCTACAAATTCTTCTGCTGGTTCGTAAACTCCTACTGAACTCATGAATACTAACCAACAATTGTGTTTGTGTGAGTTTTCTATTATGTTTGTGTTTACTTTAATAGATGGTTCTAAGAAATCTAAAGGTGATTCCTTTGCTCTTATTGGAGAACCTTTGATTCCAAACGCATTTATTACACCATCTAATTCTTGCTCATTAAACAAACGCTCTACTTCATCGGATTCTCTTAAATCACATTTTGCAAAATGAAAACGATTATCATTTATTTTTACTTTCATATCAACTAAATCCAATCCTAAAACAGAATAGTTGTTTTCTAATAATTTTTTTACTAAATGGGTTCCAACTAAACCACTTGCGCCTGTTACTAAAATTCGTTTCATACTAATTCTTTTTCTATATTTTTTATTATTGAATTTGCTATAATTTTATGTAATCTTTGTGATGGGTGATGGTCTTGAATTTTTTGATTTGTATCAGAATCTATTGTTAAACCATCATTTTCATTTTCCCAAATTATATTTTGAATAGTTTCATATTCAACACCTTTATAATTTAACTTAACAAGATTAGAAGAAACCCAATCATCTTTTTGAAAATGATTAACATAAGATTCTTTCTCCCAAAATAAAAGTTTAATTTTTATTCCTTTAGATTCATAAAACTGAAGTTGTTTTTTTACCATATCTAATACTCCAGGCACCTGTACAGTTTCATACCAGGTTTCCATATCTAAATTAGATTTTTCTAAACAATCTAAAAACATTTTATGAATTGTTTTTTCTTTTTCCATATTAAACCAAGCATCGGAATATCTAAGTATTAATTTTGGTTGATTTTTATATACATTAAAATCATGAATAAATGGATTCTCTGCAGATAGATAAGGATTTATTTCTCGTATCTCATCCATAGAATAATCAGATGTAGTTATTTCAAAGTTAAATCCATTTCGTATAGGTTGTGAAAACTGATATACTATGTATTCGATATCATCAAAATTATACTTTAAAAAACAATTTTCTATTTCATAACCATAATCACCTGAACGTGCTTCTCTTGTTATAAAAAGATTTGATAGAAACCCTAAAGAATTATCTTCACTTCCACCGTTTGCATTTTTAACCACATCAAATGTATCAAAGTGATTTGCAACTAATCTTGCAAATCTGTTTTTTTGTGCGTACTTAAAATGACCACCAGTTATCTGTTCAAATTCAAAACTATTACAATCTTTTGGTATATGTATATTTTTTAAATCGGAGTAGTGCCATAATCCCTGTCCCCAAGTAAATGAACATCCACAAAAAATAATACCTTTATCTAAAAAACTACCCATTTGCCTGTCCCATAATGTGGGAATTTTGATTCATACTTATAATAGATTACATCTTCTGGTATTTCTCTTTGAATACCACCCCATGTATCTAATGTTGGGGTATTTGTACTTACACCATTATCTTCCACAACAAAATGAAGTGGTAAATCATAGTTTCTAGCATATTTGTGAACTTCATAGAAGATACCACTTTCAAAAGCCATATCACCTAAGAAAACCCAAACCTTATTTGGACTACCTTTAAGTTTTAAAGCCTTTGCTACACCAAGTGCGATTGGTAAAGTACCAGTTACAATTGCTGATGCGTAAAATTTACATTCTTTATTTACAATTGTTATTGATTTTCCATCTAAAATATCTTTTTTTAATATATCAGGCTCTATACCATGTAATAGTGCGTGATAATGAGACCTCCATGTTGAAAATACCCAATCTTCTACTCCTATCTTATTAAATATTTTTATTAGTTGCTCTTCATTACCATTTGATAAATGTATTGGGCCTGTGATTTCTCCATTTTCCCAATGAGAGATAATATCATCTTCAAAAGCAATTAAATCTTCTTTAGATAAATTTCCATCTAACCACTTATCTTCGTGATAATCTAAATTAAGAATCTTTTCCATTCGCATCTCTTTTAGAAATTATTGGATTAGTACAAGGCCATTCTATTTTGAACTTTTTACTATTCCATTTTATTGTTTTTTGTTTATCTACATCATTGAACTCACCCCTATAAGCCATTTTGTAATAAAATACAGAATTCTTTTCCATTACATAATGTCCATTAGCAAATCCTGGTGGTATTAATACCTGTGTTTGAGTTGATGGTGAAAGTATATAAGTTTCCCAACTTCCATATTGAGGATTTTTAGCATGGTCTCCACCACGAACATCTAAAACTACTAAATATATTTTTCCAGTCATACATGAAACAAGTTTCCATGTTTTGTTATCGTAGTGTAATCCTCTAAGAACTCCCTCTTCTGATTTAGAAAATCTATCATGTTTGAATTGCAATCCTTCGTTTCTTTCTTTGGCAGGAAGTAATCTATCATAGTAATCAGAATGATATGTTGTAGATATCTCACCTCTTTGTTCATGATAAACAGATGGTTGTATTATTTTAACACCACCCAATACCTCAGAGTTGTAAAAATGGAAATCGTTCCAATCTCTTTCTTTATAGTATATACTTCTATTTAATGCCATAACCTAATGGAAAATCGTTTCTATAATTTGAACTTAAATTACTTATCATTATTGTATAAGTTTTAATCAATTCCTCAATACCCTTTTCTAATGTGTATCTTGGTTTCCAACCGCATGATTCAAGTAGAGCATTTGATACTATATAATCTCTCTTATCAGGGTCCTCATAATTATCATTGTAAAATATCTGAAATGATGGAACTTGTTCTTGTATTGCTTCACACAATTGTTGTTTAGTAAGATTAGCTTCTGATAATCCTACATTGAATACCATACCACTCCATTGTTCGTATTGGTTTATCATTTTTCTAAATACCAATGCTACATCTCTGATGTGGATGAAGTTTCTTACAAATTTCTTTTCAAATAGTACTATGGATTTATCTGTTAGGGCTTTGTAAACAAATTCGTTTACTAATAAATCCATTCTCATTCTTGGCGAAGTACCAAAAACAGTAGCAAGACGTAAAGAGATTCCTCCTATCCCAAGAACCTCTTTTTCTGCCTCAACTTTGGTTTTCCCATAGTGGGAAATTGGGTTTAGTGGACTATCTTCTGTACACTCCCCATTCTCTCCTATCCCATATCCACTATTTGTGTTCGGATAAACCACCTTTTTATTATTTTCTTTTGCAATATCACAAACAAACTTAACGTGCTCGTAATTTATTTGAGTTGCTAATTCTTTATCTCTTTCACAAGCAGGAAATCCAACGATTGCTGCAAGTGGAATGATTACATCATTCTGTAATACTAATTCTTTTAGTAATTCTTTATCTCGTACATCACCATTGATAAATTTAAAATTATCATAATGAGAAAAATTGATAAGTGATGTTTGATTATACATCATATTATCTAAGATTGTAATTTCTCTCCAATCTTGTAGTAATAATTCTGTAATTACTGAACCTAAGTAACCTGCTCCTCCTGTGATGAGTATTTTTGTCATATAACTGAGTTTAATTCTTTAAATGTATCTTCAAATATTTGATTTCTTGAATCATCTAAAATTTTATTTTTTAATAAGAACTTTTTCCAAATAAAATCATCTAACTCACTACTATTCATATTCTGTAATGAACCTCTTAACCCATCTGCAATATTTGATGGAATATTTTCCTTATATAAATATATATCAAATTTTTTATTTATTAGATTTTTTGCGGACTGGGGTAGATTTGATGGTGTGTAAAAATCAGGATGAGATACATCTAAAAAATAAGGATTTAAATTCATATCCAAACACCAATCTACTAATTCATCTAAATAAAATATATTTAAATTGGTTACAGTAACAGCAACATCAAAATAAATTTTATCTGATTTATGTTTTAACCATTTATTGATGTTATCATTTACGTTATTCCAATCACCATGGTGTCTGATATAATTGAATCGTTCTTTGGTTGCATCTATTGAAAAGGAAATAACAACTCTTTTAAATTCTTTTAAAATATCAATATATTCTTCTCTGAATATTGTTCCATTTGTGTTAAATGAAAGTTCTTGGTCTTTTGCATACCCAAGTTCAATAGATTTTTTAAGAGTTTCCCATTGTTTTTTTACCAACATTGGCTCACCACCATACATATCTATTTGTTGTATATGTGGGAGAGATTTTTCTAACTCACCCCAAAACATGGATTCATCTTCATATGATTTATAGTTTGTTCTAACCCACTCTTTATAAACTTTATCATCAGAATGACCTCCACTATCATCATGTATTTTTCTATGGTCATCATACCATTTAATAGATGCCCCAACTCCACACATTCTACAAGCTAAATTACAGGTATTACCTAAATTAAGTTCTAAATACTTTACAATGGGCTTTTCTTCGTATCCTAATCTTAAATCTCGTGTTCTTCTACTTTCCCCATGATACTTTTCATCATCCCAACATCTCTTACACCCATCATGTTGAATACCATTTTCTAAATCATTAATTAATCGCTTCCTATCAGGATTTTCAAACATTTGTTGAAAGGTATGAGTATCTGTCTTTATAATATTACCCATTTCATCTTTAAACGGCTTGGATTCATCATAATAACAACAAGGCATAACATACCCACCATTTGCTACTCGTAATCCATTATATGAGTGAATACATTTTAGACTCATAATCGTAATCGTATTTTGTATATATTATAAAAATGTTTTCCTTACTGTTTACAAATTTTAAAAAATCTGGACTAAGTATTTCTGAAATTGGTGTGTTTTCTAATTGCCAAGATATCGGAATTAGATAAGTATGTTGTTCATCCCAAGCGTTGGGATTGTTTAATAACTGATAAGATGATACTTTTTCTGTGCCATGAAAGTAATCCGTATCATGTGTAGATTTCATTTCATATTCCATTACAATTGGTAATGTTTTTTTATTATAAACATATGGAATATACCCATTAGGTCCTATTATATCAAAAGCTATAAATAATTTCATAATTTTACATTTATCATTTTTGCTTTTGGATTGATTTCTTCAATATTTACTAATTCATATTTTAAAGAATTCATTCCATCGGATTTATAATCCCAATCACCTTGTTGCATTTGCTTTATATATCTTCTCTCGTTTCGGGCGGTGGTTTCTCCCTTTTTCCATTTCATCGAACCCCCCTCTTCTATTAACCCCTCATCATCATGTTCTAAACAAAACATTCTACCAGGTACTCTATGAGGAACTGTTGTGTAGGGAATACTAATATTTTCTTTTAAATATTCACAATCAACAATTACACCATCAGAATCATTTATTTTATCTTTAGCTTCTCCATTTTCAAAATCCATATGAAATACTAAACCATCTTCAGTCGGTCTTTTAGAAATTTTCTCCACTTCATCCTTTGATAGTGCTCTATTCCAAATCTTTACATCTGCAATATCTCCTTTAAACCACTTAGCTACATCATTAATCCCAACAGAAGTTGTTGTTCCTAAATAAAACGGAGTATTTCCATATCTTTTTAAATGACCTTGATAGTATTGTGGTGATTTAGTTCCAGTCCCCCATCTTGCATCAGATTCTTTACCATTCATATAAAAATGTATCTTTCCTTCATCAATAACTATTGTAATCCATGCCCATAACCCCTCATATCGTTTCATCCATTGATAAAGATGCTCTCCTTCGTTATTCCATAGTTGTGCAGTATATGCTCGTGAGTTATTGTAAGATAGTCCATAATCATAACCTGGTCTTCTGAGTATTGGGTATTCTACAAACCTTCTATCTTCATCTCCTATTAAATAAACAGGTACTTTATCTTCTTGTTGTTGAGCTCTTACTAAAACTGAAACAGTATGTTCTCTTGTTGTAACGTTTCTAATTTTTCTTGAGGGTTTTATCTCTATATGTGAACCATTACCATTAAATCTCATGAAGTTTCTATCATTACCATCAAATTTCATGTAAGTATCATCTGCATACCCTTCTAATACACATCTCCAAAACAAATCATCATCTTCCATACCCCAATCCCAATAATCATTTGAGTATCCATTGGTTTTTTCTACTTGTTCCTTAGAAAAGAGGATAGCACCACCAAAATATTCTTCATATTTTAGTTCATAGTTCATTTGTGAGATTTGAGTAGCAATGTGTCTTGGTTTTTCACTTGGGAAAGAGTAATCACAACCTTCTTCTGGTACCATATCGATATCATGCCATACTATGTAATCACAACCATCCTTGAATGCTTGTTCTGCTGCAATATTCTTCATTGCACCTCTATTGAATAACTTATCATCTGTTTGATGACCAAAATACATACAGTACTCTATACCTTTGGAATCTAAGTACTCACCAACTCGTGGTACAAACTCCTTTAGATGAGCTTCTCTGTTTCTATATGGTACACAAACTCCTAATTTCATAATGAATCTGCAATTACTTGTTTAAATTTTGTTGTACTCCATCCATGTGAACGGTCTATCCAATGAATAAGAGTACCAATTTCTTTTCCTGTGTAATCTTTATCGATATAATCATCTCCTAAGAATCTTACATCAGGATTTATACTTTTAATTAAGAATAAAAGCTCTTCTTCTGTATTATAACTGAGTATTGTATGAGCTTCTGTAAACTTATATAACATTCTCTTCCTTTCCTCTACCGAAAGAATTGGTTTTTTCTTCTCAGGTCTTTCAATTGTAGGGTCATCATGTAGTAAGATGAAAAGCTGTTTACAATTCTTTTCCATTTCAATAAACATTTCAAGATAACCAGGATGTAAAACATCGAAGTTACCACAAATGATTCCTATTTCTGGTGTTTCGCTCATAACTCTACTGATATTTTATTTATATTTTTATTTTCTTTTGAATTTATCAAACTATATTTTAATGTATTTAATCCATCTATTTTATAATTAGCAATATGTTGTCTTACCTCGTTGTAATATTTTAATTGATTAATTCTAGTTTCTTGATGTACCCATTTATTTCCAATAGAAGAATTTGAATCATGTTTTAATGATTTAAATCGTGAATTTCTTCTAAATGGCTTTGGTAAAAAAGTTTTAAAGGATTGTTTTAGTTTGTATAGATAAACATTGTTTAACGATATATTATATGTACCACCTAAGTCGATACATGATGTTTCAGTTGATAATTCAGGAAGTAATTGAGATACCAAAAATTCCGAAGATTTATAGTCCCCAATATTTCTTATTTTTGGGACATTTGGATTTTTATTTAATTCAGTTATTTCACTATCTTCTAATGCAACATCATATACTTCCACATTTGCAATGTTGCCATAGAAAAATTCTGTATTTTCTTGTTTATCATTTGCAGAACCAATGAATATTTCATCTGATGATAGTGGTAGTATAGAATCCTCCATTTCGATAGTTTCAACTAATTCTCCATTTACAAAAAATGAAACAAATTTACCATCTCTATATCTCATTGTAAGATATACCCACGCTTCTCCAATTATATCTGAGTTTATAGAATATGGTTTTTTGTTTACATCATAAGTCTGACAAAAGAATCTACGAAAGGAATTGTAAAATAATCCAATGTTGTAGCCTGGTATAGATAATATTGGGAATTCATCATAATCTTTGTTTTCGTTTAATTTAACTTTTTGGGGTTTTACTAAACATGATATTGTAAAATCATCTTTTAGTAGACTTGTTTTTTCACCTATCAACTTGATAAACGAATCTCCATTAAATTTAAATGCTTGTAGTTCGTCCGAACCACCCGTTTCGATTTGGTTTTTATCCAACTCTAAATTAGAATCCAAGCATCGTATTAATAAGTCATCATCTTCGAATCCCCATCCCCAATATTCATTGGAAAATCCGTTTATCAATTCGAAATCTTCTTTGTTAAACATCGTTACTCCACCAAAGTAATCAAAAAAGGTGGTTTCGTAATCATGTTCTTGTAAGTGTGTTGCTAAGTGTAACGGTTTATCTGTATAAGAGTAATCTACATCTTCTGGTAACATATCTACATCATGGAATACAAAATAATCACATCCCTTATCTAAGGCATGTTTATATCCTACATTCAGAAGTTTACCACGATTAAATGGCTTATCATCTGATTGTTCTATAATGAAGATTTCATGCTCTAAATCAGTAAGATACTCTTCCATATGTTTTAAGAACCTTTTTAATTGTTGAGTTCTATTTCTATATGGAACAATAATCCCTAATTTATGCTTCTGAACTCTGTTCCTCCGAACTTTTCGTTCCTCTTTCTGCATCTCTTGATGGTCTATTTTCTGGTAAGTTATCTAGTGTAGCATTTCTACCCTTTACAGCAAATTTAGCTAAGTTATGGATTTCCCATAGATTCCATTCAACTTTTTTCTGATGGTCTTTGATATTTGCATCAAACATCATATCCTCAATTGATTGAACAGATTCTAAAATATCTCCCATAACTTCCATGTGTTGCTTGAATTGTTCTTCTGTCATGATTATGTAATTATTTTAAATGATTTGTAATTTAATTCTTCGTTTGTTTCTTTTACTAGGTTATATTCTAATGAATTTAAACCTATTTCTTTCCAGTTGATATCATTACTTAATATATCATAGAAAAATATATCAGCATTTTCCATTACATCTGGATTGTAGTCATAGTATCTACCAATTGCATCTGTATCTCGTGAGTGAGTTAATGTGTTATATTTACCAGAATATCTAACAGGTAAATAAATTGGGTCGGTTACTGATATTACTTCATTTTTTGTAGTAATATTATTTCGTATTTTTAAATGATTAAAATTAGAACCATTATCTAATACTATTTTTTTATATGAATGAGATGGGTAATTAAAATTCTCATCTTGATTACCAAAATCAAAATTAACTATTGGTTTTATTCCAAACTGAGTATCTAAGTAGTTTAAAGATTCATATCCATTATAGTATAATTCTGATATATCATCATCACTTAAAATTCTATCAAACATCATTACAGATGCTAATTCTATTTCAGATTTATCATCAGAAACTATTAAATTATGATAATATGGATGTATTTTAAAGTCAGCTGGTATATCTTCTGTAATAGTCACTCCATTTAGATTTAAAGAAATATTGTTATTTTTTAAATCAACACCAAATACAACATGATTCCATTGGTTTCTATAATAATCAGTTGCTAATCCATAACTTTTTTCAGAGTCATCCCATAATTGTACCATTAGTTGAGTACTGTTATTTAAAAATATACCAGTATCTAATCCTTTGAAATAAAATAATTTTTTTACATCAGCATAATCACCACTATCTTTAAACCATAAAGAAATACTAAATGATTTTTGTATAGAGTCTTTCATTAGTATATTTAAAATACCATGTGCATATGATTCTGTTGGAAATTTTACAATTTTTAATAAATGAGATTTATCATTATTTGATATTTTAACATTTTCTATTCTATATGGTAAAACATCGCTAGTATTTTCGTTAGAATAAACCTTATTTAAATCATAAAACTTTTCAACATGACCACCACTTTCTTTGATTCTAAACAATAAATCTAAATCATTAAAACCATAACCCCAATATTCATTAGAATATCCATTAGCTTCTTCAAAATCTTCTCTATTAATTAATACCACACCACCAAAGTATTGTGGATATGGTAATTTATAATCATGTGATTGAACTTGTGTTGCTAAATGTATTGGAACATCTGGATATGAATAATCACAATCATCATTCATAGGTAACATATCAATATCATGAAAAGCAAAATAAGTATATTCTTCACCGATTTCATTTACAACAACATTACATAATTTACCATAATTAAATGGTCTATCATCGGCTTGTTCTGCTATAAAAATGGTGTAATCAATTCCTTTATTTTTGAGAAATTCATGTATATGTGGGACAAATATATCTAAGTGTTTTTGTCTATCTCTGAATGGAACTATGATTGCAAGTTTTTCTTCCATGTAACCTTCGTATTATATATAAATATATAGATTATTAAATTGATGATTTTTGTAGAGCTTCTTTCAGTAATGGAAATGTATCTCCCCATTTTTCTTTTCTAAATCTATCAACCCGTTCGGTAGTATCTTTAAATACATCAGATTGACCATTATATTCTGCATTATAATATCTACCAAAAACATCATTATAAAACTCATCAGATAACAATCCCTTAATAGAGTCTAACTTTTTTTGTCTTATTTCTTTTGGTATTATGTTTGCTGATTGGTATTCTGGTGCGTGAACATGATTTGAAATTACTCTCTTAATCATACCAGTACCATCTAATTTAAACATACCTCTTTTAACCAAGTACTGTGTTAGTTCTTCCATATAAAGAAAATTATATGAATTTAAAGTTTGTGTAATTGTGTAATAAAAATTATGGTCATTATATTGTGTTAAAAAGTTTTTAATATTATCAATTGTAAGTTTGAAATTAGCATTTTTTCTAATATAATCATTTCTATCACCAAAATCATCTACTGAAATTGAAATACCTACAAATTGAAAATGTTTTAGTTTTTCTAATGCTGGTTTTATCTTTTCAAAATTGTAATTAGCATTTGTTATATAAAATATTTTCATTTTACTTGCTAATCCATCTTCAATCAATCTATCCAATAACTTAAAGTGCTTTGGAACCAAAAACGGTTCTCCACCACTAATATGTAATTGGTCTATCATTGGAGAATGGTGTATTAACGCATTATAAAAATCTTCATCTTCTACCCAATCATAATTGGTGTAATCCATTGTTTGTAGTTCATCAAAATTACTTGGAAAGTTTACTTCATCTTTTAACTTCATATAATCTGTAATCCAGCTTGTTGATGATTCTGCATTACAACTTCTACATTTTAAATTACAATAGTTACCTAATCTAATTTCTACATTTCTTAAATCAATTTTTATTTCACCATCTTCTTTTGTTGATTTATCAACATCAGTCATGTAAAAAGAATCTTTCTGTCTTTTACTTTTACCACCTGCTAATTCTACATCATGACAGGTTTTACAGGCTGGTGGAACTTCTCCATTTACCATTTGTTTTCTAATTTCCTTAAATGAATCAGAATTTATGATTGCTGGTATTCCTTCACTAATGTTTATTTTTTTATATCCACCATCTGGTGTTATATCAGATGCAGCGGATTGTCCATGTGCATGATTCGATACACAACATACAGAACAGACTCCATGTGGATGAACACTAATGTGCTTCCAAGGTAAGTCACATAAAAATCTTGTTTCTTCCATTAGTATGCTGTACTATTATTTATTGATAAATCATGTGGAATCGAATTATACCAATCTGTATATTCTGGTATAACTTCTAAAAATCTAAATTTTTCTTCTCTCCCATCATCTAACTTTTCTGTATTCCATTTTAAAAGTTTTTCAATTTCTTCTCTTTTCTCAGCTAATGGTTCTTCCATAAATCGAAATATACTATCATACTTCTTTCTTAATTCATCTCTCTCTTGTTCATCTAAAGATTTTAAATGTTTAAAATATCGTTTTTTAACTTCCTGTTTTAACTCATCTGGTAAAATATTGATGTTATAATGATGTGGATTTGTTAATATATTATTTAAATGAATATTCCAATGTTCAACACCTAATGATTTCATGTGTTCGTAAAATTCAGGAATATACATAACATTAAATATATTAGTTGTACATGATACATGAAAGTTTATCTTTGCATCTAAACATTTTTTTACATTTTCTTCTATAACATTCCATTTTGTACCTTTTCTTGAATATTCAGCATTCTTTCCAAACCCATCGATAGAAGCAAATATGGTTACATTACCATAATCTTGTTCTATAAATGGTTTCCACATTTCTATGTTATCATATTTCTTAAATTTTAAATATCCTAAGTTTGTGTTATATCTCAATCGTAAATTAGTGTTTCCTACTTCAACTAATTTTTGTAAAATATAATAATGCTCTTCCATTAAAAGTGGCTCTCCCCCTGCAAAATATATCTCTTCTACACTTTCGATAAATTCATCCAAATATGTATCTATATTTTTTTTGGAATAATCGTTTACATTTATTATTGCCTTTGGTAGTGGAGACCCACCATATATTTTTACTTCATCTTCCCACCATTTAGATGATAAAAACGAACCACACATTCTACACTTCATATTACATAAGTTTGAGAATCTAAAATCCCAATACAGTAATTTAAAATCATCATTATGTCCATCTGCAGATGTATTATCTGTTACGTTTGGAATAAGGTGTTCAAAGTTTCTGTTAGATGATGTTCTTGTTGAATCTAAGGTGTTTTTTTCTTGCTGATAGCATTTTCTACAACTATGATGTTGTTTACCTTCTAACATATCTTTACGAATAGATTTCATGGTATCACCATTCCAAAGTTCTTCCATGGTGTTATCTTTAAGGTTACCAATATCTTCTCTCCAATCAGTAAGACAGCAAGGATATACATTTCCATTAGGCCATGTATTTAAATGTATCCAAGGTAAAACACAAAATGATTCTGATATTTTATCACCAGGATTTTTTAGTTTTTCATTCATATTGCATCCTGTTTTTGTAGGGTTTTAATACCTTTGAACCAATTTATAAATTCCCAAGGAAGATACTCTTCAATTGGCTTTTGTCTACGTTTAGCATATTGAAAAACAAAGTTTTTAAAATCGTTGTGTTTGTTTTCCATTACATCTGAATCTTCATATGATACATCAACCTTTCTTAAATAGGTAACTAATCTTTCGTAATGATTTATTTCCCATTCTTTCATCCAATCTCTGTTTTTGTTAACTGCTTTTTCAATTTTATCTGCTAACGTATTTTTTACATCTTGTGATATTATATTTACAGATTGAAATGATGGAAATCTTAGAATGTTTACACTCATATAGAATGCTTCTTTATCATCAAATTCCTTTCTCCATCCAACAATTTTTTCTAAAAACTCATCTACACTCCAAACAGATAAAGAAGATATAGTCATCATAATGTGTACTGAATTTATGTTTTCTGAATGGTACATTCTTAAAATGTTTTTTTCCCACACATCCCAATCAAATCCATCTCTTACAAATTCTTGTAATTCACCAATACATTCTGCAGATGTATAAACATCAAATGATTTAAAGTTTTTTGCTGCATCTATCAATGTATCCATTCGCTCATCTTCCATTATTAAATTGGAATTTACTGCGAAGTTAAATGTTTCGTTATCACACATTTCAAGTAACTTCCAAAATGAAGGTGAACGAGCAGGTTCTCCACCAGATACTCTAAGTTCTTGTAATCCTCCTCTTATTTCTTCAAACCATTCATAGAATTTTTCAATATATGGGTTATTTATATTTTTGTTACCATACGGCATTGCATGGTGGCCTGTATTTTTAAAAGTAAACCCACCACTTGTTTTCATATTTTGATAAGGTCCTCCTCTTGAAATATCTTGATGCCAAGTTGATGAGAATTCTGCATTACAATAAGAACAAGCTAAGTTACATAAATTATCAAATGCTAGTTCAACTGTTTTAGGAATTACATTTGCATCCCAAGGCATTTTTTGAATTGCCTTTACCTCTTCATCTGTATATCGGTATGTTTGGTAAACTCTATCAGAAAATAACCCACTATCTTTTTTAGCAGCATCTTCTACTCTCCAACAATAAGAACATTCTGACGGTCTTTCTCCCTCCAACATCTTTTTACGTTGTTCTTTTTTGAACTTAGTATTATGAAGTGCCGTTTTATTTTCTAATAATTCACCTTTTGGAATAGAGTGGGCAAGTGGATGATGACAAGATGCTGTTCTACCATTTCCTAACCAAATTGATACATTGTACCATTTTGCTGCACAAAAAGATGTTGATATTGAATCAATTAATTTTGCTGTATTCTGTAAACTTTTTTCTGGCATAACCTATAATAATTATTTAACTCTTTAAATGTACTTTCAAAATTCGTACCTCTTCGTTTATCATATTCATTCACAAAATTAACGAAATCACTTCTGTGAATATTTGTTTGTTTCTTATCATATGTGTTTTTGTACATATGTTCAATTAATCCTTGAAGTTGATTTGTTTGCTCGTTTGTTAAACAACCATCTCCATCACTATATACTCCCCAAGTTCGTTCTTCAATAAGTTCTTCTACATTTTTCTTAAAATTATCCTTGGTTTCTATATCTAAATTAACGATAGATAAGAATTCAGGATAAATTAAAAAGTTGTTTACAAATTGTACTTTATTGTAATCAACATCTTTGTTATAAATAGAACGAAGTTTTAAAAGGTATCTTACAAAATCACAATACGATTCTACTGTTAAAATGTTTACTGCTGTCATACAAGAAGCAAGAACATTTTTAACATTTGAAAGAACCTTTTCTAAATTTTGTTGCCATTTTTTAAACTCCAATCCATATCTTATATATTCATTATGTGAACCCATTGATTCACCACTTGTGAATATTTGTATTTCTTTTACTTTACCATCTAACTGATTAAATTTATCTATTAATTTATCAATCAGATTATCAGGCACCATTAGATTTGTATTTACACAAAAAATTAAATTTGGATTTGGATTTTCAATTAACTCATCCATTACTTTCCAAGTATCTTTCGATAAAAGTGGTTCTCCACCTGTAATTCTTAGTGTGTGTAATTTTGGATAAAGTTCTGGCCACCATTTCCAAAATGCATCAACATATGGATTTTCTTCTGTTTGTTTGTATGTTCTTTTATCTTCATCTAATTTGTTATAATTTTGTGATGTAGGATATCCTCCAAATCTTTCAATCTCTTCTAACCAAGTTGTAGAATTTGAATGTGTACAATATGCACATTTCATATTACAAGTGTTAGAAAATGAAACCTCTAAATAACTTGGTTCGATATCTCTCGTACCTTTTTCTAAGATTTCATCTTTTTTTATTTGAGAAAAAGAATTACCTGATTTGTAAATTCTTTCTGAAAAATATTCATTTCCCAAATCTTCTATTTTCCAACAATACTCACATTCACTTGGTCTATCACCACGCAACATCTTTTTCATTTGTTGCTTTTTGTATCGAGTATTATGTAGAGCTTTTGGATTTCTTTTAACTTCTCTTAATGGAATTTTATGAGGTGATGGGTAATGACATGAATGATTGTATCCATTCTGTAAGTAAAGTGTTAATTGAGACCACTTTGCTAAACAGAAACTTTTAGATACCTCATCTAATTCTTCCTTTACCTTTAAGTGATGTTTCATTATAGTTTACCACACGCATCATAAAATTCTGCCAATTCCGGAAAGGTTTCTTTAAAATTAGTACCCCTTCGTGCATCATGAGCTTTAAACATATTATAAAAGTTTCTACGAAGTTTATTTTGCTCTTCTTCATCCATTGGTTCATCAAACCAATCAACTATTCTTCTTACTTTACCGATTTCAATTTGAGTAAACCCTAAGTAATGTTCTTTCCAATCTTCAATTTCCCAAAGAGGTTTAACTGTGTGTAGAGTTTCCATTTGAACTGCTATCGATTCTAACGTATCTCTCCACTCTTTTGGTAGAATCTTAACGATTTGATGTGTCGGATATCTTAAATAAGCAGAATCTAAAGTTAAAGATGTTACCCAATGTCTATCTGGTGAGTTATGTTTTGTTTTTTGTTCAAAAACCCAATCAACTAAATCAGCATATCGTGGAACAGATAATGCGTTGAATGTACTCATTATTGCAATGGATAATTTTTTAGTACTTGAAAGTAGTTCATCTACTCTTTCTTGCCAAACTTCAAAATCTAAACCATTTCTAATATATTCTGCTTGGGTACCAAAGGTATCTACTGATGTAAATATTGTAAGTTCTTTTATTCTACCACTTTCTTCTAATTCTCTTAATTTTATTTTTAATCTTTCGTATAACTTATCGGGTATACCTAAGTTTGTATTAATAGAAAGTTTTAAATCCATGTTTGGATTATCAGTAGTAAGAATGTGGTCTATTACTTTCCAAAAATCAGGTGACATACTTGGTTCTCCACCCGTAATTCTAAACGTATCCATTTCAGGATATAATTCTGGCCACCATTCCCAAAATGCATCAACATATGGGTTTGCTTCAGAGTGTTTGAATGGCATTTTACCAACTTCTTTGAACCACTCTAAGTTATTAAAGTTATCTGTTGTTGGATATGCTCCATGTTTCTCTAATTCTTGTACCCATGCAGATGAATATTGGGGTCCACAATAAGAACACTTAAAGTTACACGCATTAGAAAATGCAACTTCTACATATTTTGGGTTGAAGTTTTTTCTCCACCCCATTTCTTTAATTTTTTCCAAATGAGGCTTAGACCATGGTTCGAATGATTTATAAGTTCTATCCGAAAACTCAGGTCCACTATCTTCCACTCTCCAACAGTAATCACATTCATCAGGTCTTTCACCATTTAACATGGCTCTTCTCTGTCTTTTCTTATGTTTTGTATTATGTAAAGCAGATGGATTTCTTCTTAATTCTAGAAGTGGAATTTTATGTGGAACGGGGTGGTGGCACGAGTGTGTTTCACCATTTTGTAGGTGAATTGTAACTTGTGTCCATTTTGCTAAACAAAATCCACAACCCGTTTCATTTAATGTATCTCTAAAGTCGTACAGTTCTCCTCTGTGGTCTATCATACTGAAACTATTTTATCTATAAGTATTTCCCATTGAGAATAACTGTGATGATAATTATCATCCATGTTTTCAATATGATACTCTTCTTTACTTATATCTATTTTATTATCATTTAATTGAATTGCCCTATACATCTTTTTATATTCTTGCCAAAATGTATATTCTTCTTTTGTTTCTGATACTTCTTTTAATCTTTCTAACACAGTCGAATCCCATTTAAAGTGATGAACTTGTATAAATCCCTCACCATTACCTATTGGATATTTTTTCTTATGAAACTTTCCCCAACTATTTTTTCCATCTTCTCCAACTATTGCATAATGTTGACCAGATGTTACATCAATAGAACCTTTCATTACACAAACCTTGTTTGGACATGCACCACTCATTGGATATCTAAAAAATCCAGCGTTTGGAAATGATTTCCATACATCTGTGTATTTATGAACTTTTGGAAAAGTTCCATCTTTACCTATTCTATCTATAAAGCCACCTGTAATAAATTCCCATCCATTTTCTTCACATTCTTTTATCATTTTACGAATGTTTTTTGGATATAAATGGAATTCATCATCATCAGCAACAACCCACCACTCATTTGGTTTTGTTTGTTTTACTTTATTGTATAATTCAGTTACTTTCTCCCAATTAAATTTGGGTTCAGTAACTACCATATAGGGCTCTACACCACATCGTTTAACTTCTTCGAGTATTCCATCATCTTCACTCTGTCTGTACACTACAACGAAGATTTCATCTACCATTGATTCGTAGTGTTTTAGCATATGAGGAAACAAAGTAGTATTATGTCCTACAACAGTAACTAAATTTAATTTTTGCATCTTTGTATAAATGTTAAACCAGTTGAAGCTGGTTTGTTTTTTTGTATTCCGTTATTAAAGAAATTAAAAATTTCCCAATCATTGCCTTCTTTCAACTCTTTGATTAATTGTGAAGGTCCTTCAGCATATTCTTGATGATACCCCTCTCTAATATCATCAGTTATTATATGTTCTTTTTCGAATGAAGAATCAGTATCATGTATTGATATGATTCCATGTGGTTTTAGTAATTGAGAATATAATTGAAAATCATTTTTTACATCTTCATATGTATGACCCGCATCTATATGTAGATAATCTATTTTTATATCCTCCTTTACAAAAAAATTGTAAAATGCCTCTTCAGTAGTTTTTAGTAATAATCTTGGGTCAAAGTTTTTTCTAAAAAATGAATCTTTATCGGTCCAATCAGTAAACCCTCCCACTCCATTAGATGCATCAACCAAATACGTTGAACCAATATCACCCCAATTTATATCATTATTTCCATCAAAGATTTCAGCCTCGTATAAATCAAACCTTGCTTGTGTCATGATTCTTGGAATAAACCCACCACCACTTCCTAAACATACGCAAATCTTTGCACGAAGATAGTGAATAGCACTATACACCAACAACCCATCTCCCATACTTAGTTCAGTAGCACCATGAGTCCAACGATATTTAATAGGATTATGAACCTCATACTCCTTACCATCATCACCTTCCTTAGTGTCTAAGTTATTGGTTATAAAGTCTTTTATAAATCTTGTATTGAGAATACTCATTTGTTGTTTTATTGCTTTTAGTGCTGTCCCCCAAACCCCCTACAAGTATAAGTATAGAAGATTAGTGAAAACGTATATAAATATATAAAAATATATTGAATAATTTTAGTAAAAAGAAAGAATTTGAGTACGGACTTGGTCAATCCATTTTTCTTTGTTATCAAATTTTTTCATGAAGTTTATTAGTTTATTTCTTTCAATTGAACGTTCTTCATGTGAATCTTTTAAAATTCTTCTAATACAATTATCAAATTCATTTTTTGTACTAGCTCTATATTTGTAATCACAATCTACTCCCCAATCTTTATTAATTATTGGTAGTTTTCCATAATCAACTGCTTGAAATATAGAATACCCAAATGGTTCTTTAAAGTAAGCTCCATGAAATATTCCCCAGTTTTTACCAAAAAAATGATGGTGTATATCTGTGTTCCATTGGTATAAACTGATGGTTGGTAAATTAAATTCTGAAGTTTCTACCATGTTTTTAAAATCATACTGACCTGTTAATGCATATCCTTTTTTTATTCCATTCATCCAATGTAAACATTTTCGTGTCTCTGCTCTTGCAGCAAACCCAACCTCTCCATTATTAACATGCGTTGTTAAATCAGCAGGGCCTTTAAATTCATAATAATTGGGTAAAACGTATGTAAAGTTTGGATGATTTGATAATAATTTTGAATTATTTATTCCTATCCAAATTCTCCTCTGACAAGTCATTAAAAATTCATCATACCATTTTTCATCAACCTTTGTTTGAAACTGTAATCTATCTAATTCTGGTAGTTGCTTCCAAACCCCCATCATATCTTTTGGGTATGCGTGTACAAAGCAAATACCAAATTTATCTTCAAACTCCCACAAATGGTCTCTCATATGATAATGAGGATGTAAAAAGTGAACCCAGTTTGATTGATTTCCCCATTTACGAGTTATTTCAGGATCATCAGCATGAAAGTGATATTTTAAACCACTTGGTAGTGATGTTGGATTAAAATTTAGTGGTTTTCTAGAATCAATAAGTAATCTAAATTTTTTTTTATTTGGTAACTTCGGCCATACCTCTTGTAAGAAGTTATTTACCCACATATCTGCACCACCTTGTACATTATTTCCGGCTCCGGTACAAACTAATAAAATCCATGGAGATGTTTTTTTTGACATATAATGTAACCTTTTTATATAAATATATAAATTTAAATTTTACTATTCCTGTGGAACACCTGGTCCTCCACCTCCACCACTATCATCAGTACCTTCATGAGTATAAGTTCTTACATAAATATCTATTGATGTTGCTGATGATACTTGTACTTGGAAAGAACGGTC
>VMHT01163321.1_pt1 | contig 26681 bp, 29 predicted proteins | sample 4693611 | NCBI WGS metagenome assembly VMHT01 (sample SAMN12280063, study PRJNA550983) | marine metagenome | isolation source: seawater sampled from same location over 5 years 0.02-0.2 micron viral filtrate | place: USA: collected off the coast of southern California halfway between the port... ...
CAGTGCCAGCCTATACAATTACATCACCGGATTCGCCGGCGCTATCGCCGACTTTGAGTGTGGGCAGCCGGAAGCGGTTCTTCTCGGAGACGCGTGTTTCCAAACGAATGCATTCAACCTGGCTGGTACACTCATGTTGCTGGAGTGAGCATATCCGCAATGCGCACGAGCAAGAGGTCGTGCTCGCGCGCAAAGCGCGACACCTCGTCGAGCCGCGCCATGTCGAGCGAGTTGCGCGTCGTGAGCTCGGTGCAATGTTGGGCGGCGATGATGAGGTCGCCTTCGTTCTCGCGATCGTCGTCGTCGACCACCACGACGGGGCGTCCCGCGCGCAATGCGCGGATCGCCTCGGCCTCGGTGGCAAAGACCGGACCCTCGTCGACGAGCGACTTCTCGCGCTTGGCGCGCATGTAGGCGGCGGCACGTAGGCTGTGGCGCACCACCACAGGTCGGTGGCCCACGACAGCGTCCTCGCCGAGCATAGATCGCATGCGCTGCAGCTTGGTGCGGCTGTTGGTCAGCAACATTATTTTTTGCACACCATAGTGCGCCAGTAGCTCGGGCACGCACTCGTAGGTACGCGCGTCCTCCTCGACGCCGAGCTGCACGTTGGCTTTGTAGGTGTCCAGCTGCGCGTCATCTTGAAGTTTGTAGGCGTTCACTTTGGCGGCGAGCCCAATGCCGCGCCCCTCGTTGTGCGGCAGGTGCACGACGAGACCGCCTTCGCGTTGCACCAGGCGCATCGCCGACGACAGCTGATCGGCACAATCGCAGCGCGTCGATCCTAAGACTTCGGAAGTGAAGCAGCCGTCGTGGATGCGCACGTTGGTGACTTGGTCACGCGGCGTGTATCACGGCGACACGAGCACGGGCACATGAACACCGTCTCGCGTTTGGTGCACATCGAGCTGGAAGGTACCGATATGAGTGGGCAGAAGACACGAAGACAATATGAGGTGGCGCATATCTGTGTTGCATGCTCCCTTAGCAGCTGCGAATTTGATGGCGGCGATCACTCGCACGTGTTCGGCAAGGACCCGGTCGGATGGTCGAGTGTTCCGCTCGTCGTCGATGGCGGAGAATCCCATGTGAACGCACCGGACTCGGTGCGAGCCTGTGAGTACTGTACGGTCGTCTCGACGCCGTCGACGGTGCCGGTGACCGCGATGTCGAACACGATCGCTGTCGACGTGCGGGACTTGATGGGCACGCTCCACACGTACTTTGTGTCCTTGATGACGTGCATTTGTGCCTCATCGACGTGGTACGTCGTCGAGCCGTCCGTATAAATCTCGGGTGTCTGATGAATCGCGGCGAGCACGCTGTCGGCCGCGCTCTGACCGAGCGCCATCGCCAGTGCCCCCGTGTTTGCGAGAAAGGGTTGCGTCGCCGCACTCGCGTCGCCCACGTACATGTTGCAGAATGTGTGTACGCGCTGAGCGCCATCGAGGGAAACGTGGGCACCGCCGTGGTTGTGCCACAAGGTCGTACCCCAAACCCCGTCGTCCGGGTGCAAGAGGAAGTCCCGGAACTTTTCTAATGTGAAGTTTAGCCTTAAGTCAAAGTACTTGCGCTGGTGTCCTGTGGGAAAGACCTCGCCCATGTTCAGGCGCTGGATCATGTAAGGCGATCCATCGGTCATCCCGAATTGACTTGCGACAAATTGGTCCAGAGAACCTTCTCCGGGCGGCGACGGAGCAAATCCGATGTCCGACTCTATTTTCGACACCATTTCTAACTGCATTTCAATGAACTCGTAAATCGCCACGAGTTTTTCGTCCGTCAATTCGTTCGGATAAAAGGTCAGCTCTGGATTGGTTCCACCATCGACATTGGCACGTACGCTCATCGTAGAAACGTTCTTGGAGGCTTCAAAAATTGGTGTGAACATGAGGACGCCGGTCAGTGATCCGGGAGGAAGGGCCAGCCCCAATGCGTTAGTGATAAACGCAAAGGCATCGTATGTGGACACGTACGATTGGAGGCCATGATCGGAAGAGTACACGTTCGCGGAATCGCCGGCGGTCCGCGAAGAAGAGCCCAAGCTGACATTTTGAATCCAAGCGGCTGTAAGCATTCCGAGCTGAGTCCAACTCGTACCAAAGTTTTCGTTGCAAACCCTCGGTTGGACTCCGATGCGGGTCAACGTAGCAGCATCACCGATGCCTGCTTTTTGGAGAAGAGGAATGCTGCCGAGTACACCTCCACTGACGATGACGTGAGAGGCGGTGAAGACGGTACCCTCCGAAGACACGACTCCCGAAACGCGAGATCCTGCCATCTGCAGACTAGCGATGTCCGTGTTCGTGATCAACGTGACCGACTCCGGAATGAGGTCGTCGTAGTTCTTGCGGCGGAAGATGCCATCCGATGAGTCAGAGAAAGTGTACTCTTGTTCCAATTGATAGCGACCAGCCCAAGTCGATTGCATGGTCTGGTTCAGTGTTTCAAACAAGCTTGCTTGCGGCCCTTCGTCTGCCTTCTCGCCTAACGATCGCAACGATTCGAGGTAGGGTCTCATGCTTTGATCGTAGTCCTTGATTGGTTCGTCTCCAACGCTCCACACGAGCCCGTTCAACGATCCAAGACCACCGACAGACACGCCAGCCACATCCCCGTTGTACGGGATTGGGTACTGTTCAGCCCCCTCTGCACGAATTGGCTTCCCAAGTGAGGGGGTGGTGTAGACCTCGACGCTCGGGTTGTCTGCCGCGAACTGCGTGTAGCGCGTGTGGCTCCGCTCGAGAATACCCACTTTCAGTGTCGGGTCCTCTTCGGCGAGCTTGCGCGCGGCACCGATGCCTCCATAGCCGGAGCCGATGATGAGAACGTCGTATACGGTGGGAGGCGCGCAGACGTCCGACGTGCTCTCGCCGCAGCACGCGGATTCCCACGTCGCTCGCCCTTGGTCGCAAGTCAAAGGAACGCGCAAGTGGGGGCAGGTTTGAAGCGGGTCTGTCGCTGTAGATGGTGTACAACACCCGTGCTCCCTGTACAAAGATTTCATGTCAGAGCACTCAAACGGAGTTTGAAGCTGCCCGAGTGTTAGCAGGTAGTGGAGTGCCAGCATGGTGTGTTTTGATACAAAACACTACAAAAAAATACTTGATGGCAGTAGACGTGGCGGCCTTCTTGGCCGTCGATCTCGTCGAGACCTTAGCGCAGGTGGAGGCGGTCGATCCGGAGTGGTGGCGGTCGGCGTCGTCGCGCGTGCGCGATGATCCGGTACGCCTGGCCAAGCACCTCCTGCGCCAGCTGCCACCCGAGGTGCTTTTACCGACTGATCATATTCGTTCCTCTCAATTTCGTAACGTAGTGTCTTCGTATGTTCTTTGATCCTATCTTTATCATCTGGGGAATCCAACCAAGACGTGAAATTTTCCGCATTCAAGACAGTGTATCTAGTTGCTGATCCTCGATCAGCAGCTGGCGATGGACCCGTGCAACTTTTTGTACGTACTGCTCTGGTTTTGGAAACTCTAAAATCGCCAATGCAATGGACATTGAAAAAGCGAGCACCATCGTGTATTGAATCTTTTTTAACTTCTCTATTGATTGTTTTTTTTCTTAATTTTTGTCTCACATGTCACACACTGACGACAGCTAGTGCGTGCGTGTACGTACGCGTGGTCGAAATTCACGCCCGGCTACGCTTTCGACCCGTGACGCGTTTCACATTCTCGAAGATCGTCTCTTGCCAGTCTTCCGGGAGCACGTGCGTATCGATGTGCAAGAGCATGCGCGAATCTGTCATCGTCGCCACATCGCACGACGTGTGTTCGATCATCAAGTTTAGCTGAGTTGCAATCATGCGCTTTAGCTTCGATTGATACTCGTACTCGTTCGGTACGAGGAGCGTCAAGCGGTACGTGTTGTTGCAATTTTCGGCTTCTTCGTCACTCGACACGAGCCACACCGTCAAACAACGTTTGGAGTCGTCGTCTAAAACCACGTATCCGGGTGTGACTTCGTCACGCAGACGCGTCAGAGCCTGGAGGCATGTGGGACTCCATGTTTTGATTTCGTGGCATCGAAAACGCCCCGTCAAAGCTTTGACTTTGACCCAGTCCTCGTCACACAATTGTTCCCACGACCATCGAGAATTGCCACGTTCGTGCGCGATGGACATCACAGCATCGTACTCCGGTGTCCACAACGTCTCGAAAGTTTCGTCGTCCCAACCTAAATCTCCCACGAGGTCGGTAATCTTCACGAGGGGCACGTGCTTCAAGACATCCGCAGGCATCATACGCAACGCGGCGCCGTAACGCGAGACTCCTTCTGGACCGAGAGAAGCACGTTCTGCCTCCACACACCACACTTCCAAACACATGCACATGAGATAGGGACGAACGTCCTTGACGAAGATCGTACGTGGTAGCGAATGGTTGGACATTGGAAGATATCTGCCGAAGATGAAAACCTTGCTCTTGCGTTTGGTACACACACACACTCCAAGATGCGCTCGTTTGGTACAAAGGATTTCGTCAACCATACACGTAGTCGTTCGCATCCGACCATGGGAGTTTCTTCTTTGCACGCAACTTGAACTCCCTCAATGCATTGTATTGACTCTCGCCCACATAGGCTCGCTTCTCCTTGTCGGTCCATGATTTGTCCTTAAAGTGTGAATTGGCCCCAGGAGGCATCAGATGGAAATTCTCCAAAACGTCTGGACCCCCATGGGCTTCTGGTTCCACATGGTCGACGCTGAACGCTTCCACCGTCATACCGGCGTCGCGCAAAACCTCTCGTCCCTCCGGTGTGATGCGAAGCCAAATCTTGACCTTGTCGTGAATCGACTGGCTGCGGTGCAAGTAATTAAATTTTTTGGCACCGTCAGCACCTTTGCGCAACCACGTTTTCAAATCTTCGTTGTGGCACAAGGTGCGAGCGCGCTGTTGTGCCGCGGTGGGACGAATGATGCACGACGAGGTCTGTGTCGGAGCAAACATGGCCGAGCCGTCGTACGTCGTATCAACAGCCTCCTCTTGTGTGGTGGATGATGCCCCGACCCTCACCGTACGCGAAGGATGCGAAGAGGAAACAGCAACGGAAGACGTTGCACACGCGATGACACCATTTGATTTCGTGCCAACGGCGACTGTTGATGTCGGAGGGAGAGAATTGAGAGCAGAAGAAGAAGAAGAAGAAGGAGGAAGCACTTCTTTATCCTGTTCCGTCTCTGCTTGTGTGACTTCATTCGATACCAGTGGTGTAGCTGACGCTGTCGCGCTGTTGCCTTGAAGAGAAAAATGATCGTCAAACCCACGACCAATGTTGTGACGCTTCTTCAATTCCTCCGCCACCCAACAGATGAGCAAACGCGCCACGCTCTTGAGCCAACCTCTGCTACGTTTCGTGTCGGGGTAAGCATCTTCGATCGTCCGAATGTATTGCAAGTACTCGTAAGGATCAGATCCCGCACGAAACTGCTGCAACACGATGCCAGAACCTCCCTCAGTGTATTCTTTGCCCTCGATCATGTGCGGTAGGTAGCCTTGCGTCTTCTTGTATATGTTGTCCTTGTTGTGCCAAGGAGTTTCTCGAATCATGTCGTACACCGCTTCCAGTGTGGGCGCGTAGTCTATCTTGTCGTACGGAAATGGTCCGTGTGTCCGTCTCTTGTTTAAAAAAATGATGGGTGCATTCGATCCCTTCTTCGTCGTCTTCCTTGGACTTCTCATTTTGGTATCTTTTGGTACTTTTGGTACTTTAGTTCATCTTCTTGTCGATGCGTCAGTTTGATGCATCGCGACTCGGAGAACATGGAAAGTACAAACATGTACCATCTCTAACAGATTCCGACCTCCGTCGTATCTAAAAAGTTGGATCTTTCTATTTCTCTCTCTCTCTGCATGCAACAGTGGCCATAGGAGACCTCTCAGAGAAACTGAAAATATGAAAAATTATATTTCAGGCACACACATCGAATACTCCACTCGTGTACAGTCGCTACGCGCCTTACACTTAGTTATTATCTAGTGTATTGTGTTGTCTCCGCCACCCGGAACGTGACTGAGACGTCTTCTTATCTTTCTAATCGGAAGGACACCGCGGGCGCCTTGTTCGCTCACTCTCGCTCCGCCGCACCACAACGGCTGGTATACGATACACAGACATCATTCCCAATGTGAAGGAGGGTCGGTGTACTCGAACGTGAGCTCTTCACCTTTGCACACACGGCGCGTCGTCATCCAAACGACTTCTTGTTCCTTTGCGGGTCTGTCTGCATGAAGAAGCTTCATCGCCATCGTCGGATCTCGTGTCGAGTGGTTGGCAAAGTACCACTTGGGAACCGGCAAGTCCCACATGAGTCCGTCCCACCAGCTTCGGTCGTAAAAAATCAAGGGAGAACCATGCTTCTCGATGCCGGCGTCGTGCGGTAAATCGCGCGATTCGTGATAATCGAGCCACTCGTTCTTGCGCATGCGTCCCGGTGCGCGCATCACGCTCACCACCGTGCCTTCTGGCACGTCGCATGCCGCGAAAAGACCTTTGCCTTTCGTCGACGTATCCTCCACCGTAGTCATCATGTTCGATATCGGTTCCGTGTAATCGGTGACGTCCGAATACACGGTCACTTTCCCGTCACGACACTCAATGACACTCGACAAAGGTGGCAGACAAACAGACATGAAATTGTGTTTGGTACGAGCGCGTTTGGTACGAGCAAGTTTGGTACGAGCAAACTAGCAAAATGTGTGTGTGTGTGTGTGGGTGGGTGTGACAGTATTGAACAAAGGCTTCGGTCCTGCAAACACCCCACTTTTTGTCAACCGCAGTTTTGGAGTCCACTTCAAGGTACGGTTTTGTACCAAACACGATGCTTCCGATCCAAATACCCTTCTACCAAACACACCCCGGGGACATATTATCAAACAAGTTCCGACACGGCGAGTACTCTTTCACCTGTCACAGCACTATCGCATCACTCTCGCATTGCTATTCTCCGTTTCCGTGATCCCTGGACTCTCCGTTGCGGGCGCTTCGCTCCTGCCCACCGTGATCGGCAATTCCATGGCGAGTACCGCGGCGTTCGGGTACTATGTTGCAAAACACATGGCATCACAATAACGTGATGCATCCACGTACCAAACCCTCTTTCTTCGTGAGTGTGTACCAAACTCAGTGCTCCGTACAAAAACCACCCATTTGAATGTTGCTCCCTTATCACATGGCCAGTCAGAGCTTTGTGCCTACAGGGCCATACACTGTACACCGTATTGGAGACATCGCATTGGTGATATTCGACGACATGGACGACGCTGAACGTGCCGCCTTGCACTGCGTTGGACTGCGTGTCGGAGTCTGGAGCATCGCCATGAAACTCCCCACGATTCCACGTTTGACGGTGGACACGAACGTGGAAGAAAGCAGGCTCCCGCGCAAACGCCATGCACCCGACGATGCTTTCGAAGAACAAGATGCACCGCTCGCGAAACGTGTCGTCGTGCATCTCAAAGATCTGAAGGCACATGAGGTTGCGGAGATCACGCACACCGTTGTGACGACTCCAATCGTCACACATACCCGTTGAACAAGGAAAAATACGTCGGTCGAAGACACTGACTGGTAAAAGCTCGTGGTGCGCGTCATCCCCACGATATCTGGGTGGTGGAAGAGAAGAAGGAAGGGGTGGTGGTGGTGGTGGAGAAGGAAAAATCATGTGAACAAAATGTGATGCCAATGTAGTATGGATGTATTTATACCTTTTTTAAAAATTGTGAGAATCGGACATGGAGACCTGGTGCGCTCATCTCGTGCGGCGCTACAATGCCCTGGGAAGCGACGACGCGGTCCCTCCGCCTCCAAGAAGACGTCGTGACGTCCATCAAGAATCACCTCGAACATCACGATCGATCTCAACCGACTAACCATTTCCATCTCAAAACGCAATGATTCCGTCGTCGGGTGTGTTGTAGTCCCCTGTACGGCGACGACAAGACGAGAACATGGCTTTATCAAGGAACGCATCATATAAGTAAGGATGATTGCAAAAGAAACTTGCGAGTCCATCCAAGTCCGCAATATAGACTTCGCAATCATAATCGTTCAGATATATGTAGCTGTCGTGACCGAGTGTGGGTTCAACAAACAGCATGGGATACACATCATAAGTAACAGGGAGGATGTTGACGATGATGTTGACGATGCGTTGTTTCCCGTAGTCATTTACTGCACCCAAACTATTCACACGATCAAGGTACCCCTCCGCAAAACGCCGCATCGTCTGTTGAAAGTGGTAGGCCGTCATCAATCGTTCAGTGTTCTTGCGCAACGAGTCCATCTCCGCCACGGCGGAGATTTCCGTCACCCCCAACACCACACGCAGCGCCTTCGTATTGGTCGAATCCATTTTTTTGCGTTTGCCGGTTTGGTACTTGTCCACTTGTGCAGGGACCCACCACATGGCCTCCCACTCCCCATGGGACTTTTTTGGTGCGTGTCAAAACACATAGCGTCAAAGGGAAAAAATGTGCCGCACAAAGGCAAATGAACAAGACCTTACTGCTCGTCCTCATCGGCGTCGCGGTCGGAGGGGCAAATTTTTTTTCTTCTGTGTAATATATAAAAATGCTCGTCCACCTCGTTGCCCTTGCGGCGACCCTGCAAAACTGTGAAAACGTCAAGGACGCATACCAAACTCAGTGCTGTGGCAAGGAGCACACCACGCCGTTCGACGCCAACTGCCAAGCCACGGGGTTTGGAGGCAATCTTCCCGAATCATGTGGAGCTCCACAGGTGCTTGAGACGAAACTGTTCGACAAATCGCTCGCTTTCAAGACGATGCGAGCCGCGTACCGTGTCCTACTGAAGCGCGAACCGAACGCTACCGAGATCGACGCGGCGTTTGAACTGGACGAGGACGATAATGTTATCAGCAAGAAGTCCTACAATCAGATCGAAAACGAAATTCTAAATAACGGTGTCATCGACCATATGCTGAAGTTCGATGGTGCTCCGAATCTTGCAGGTGAGACCTACGTCGTAGTGGGAGGCTCAGGGGGTCTCGGCTACTCTGCCGCGGTGGCCTTGGCTGAACATACTAACATCGAGAAGGTGTACATCATCGGCGGGCGCAGCCCCAACTACTTCAACGCCCAAAAGAAGGTATCGCTGACCGACGGCGAGTGCCAACGACTTGTCGATTCTGCGTTCGAGGTATGCCCGGAGGGTGGCTGTCCCGAAATCCCTGATGACGTCCCGAATGGGGATTCGGAGAAAGTCAAGAAAGTCATGCGGCGAACAACATGCCCACAAGGCTTTCCGTTGTATGCGTTGCTCGGTTTTGATGATGCACCATTTCCGTTGCTTGCGTCAGGTCTACCAAATGTGGCGTGTAACCCGAATAGTACTGACACTCGTAAAGTTCAGCTGCAACGCCAGGAGTGCGATCCAATGTATTATGGCCCGCTGAACGTGCCCCCAAATGTCTACGATAAGATCGAGTTTATTACTACAGACGTGAGGAACTACACGCAAGTTGAAGCCGCAGTCGCTCAACTCCCAGAAGACAAGCCACCGATTGGCGTATTCTTCGCGCAGCTGGGGGGGTCGTTCTTTCCGGACGAACCATCGAAAAAGGTCCGCGAAACCGTCATAACTGAGTCAAAGATGATTGAACACATTACATTCACACCAGGTACATATACGCCAAGCTCTGTAGAATTCGAGGATAATTTGAAACTGGGTGACGACCGCCTCATCGAACTTACTCCCGACCGTCAAACGTCGGCTGTGGAATATGCCGGGTTGTATGACAGCATGCAACTCACCAGCGTGGGACGGGGCACTGCGTACGTACAAGATGCACTCTACGAGCGCTATACCTACGCTAGTGTTAAGAATCACACTGTGATGACGGACGCGGCGTCAGTAACCTCGTACGGTTCGAAGCTGCACGCGAAGTTTCCGATACAAATATTCTCAAACTACTTCGTTACCAAGGCCATTTCGATGCGCAGGGCATTTGGCTACGGTATCGACGGCGGCAAGGCGTCGGCAGCCTTTGGTGACGGTATACGCACGCCAAGCTGGACGGGTTTCCTGGAGGCGCCGACGGCGTTGAAAACTCCCTTTTGGTTCAACGTACTCTGGGGGAACTCCGACTTCAATAAGTCGGTGCCATTCATGCCGGCGACGCAAAACCTGGTTTCTACGGAGGACACCACCGTTGAGGGCGCCACGGGTCCTGGAGTCTACTCGACGTTCACGAACAAGGATTATGACGATCTCTTCAACTCTATCCAGGCCGACCCGAACGGGGGCTTCAACTACGCGAAAGATGCGTCCGCGTTCTTTACTCCCCATGCCCAATCCCTCATGTACCTGCACTCCTTTCTGCTTTCGGTGACATCGGACACACAGCCCGTCTTCTTGAATCACATGCAGAATTTGGCGCTGACCATGGAGGACACGACAAAGGATCTGATTGATCCGTCGGTGGTGGACTCGTTCGCAAGCGTCACACAATTCGACTGCCAGGACAAGCGGGATGACCTAATGCAAGTGCACCTCGTGGACGCGACGACGTACGGCATGACGTTCGCCGACTGGTCTGCGTAGGCGTCGACGAGTACTACCATGGTAAAAACACTGCCGATGCACAGTTCTCTGGCGTGTCACTCGACTTGATAGCGATCTTACGCGCCTTTCGCTTGACATACATCTCGCGCTGCTGTTCGTTCCACGATGAGTCAGCGACGAGGAGGGGGACTCAACGACTTGAAATTCATCTTCACCTCTCCATAGGTATTGAGGCGCAGCGTGAGCTCGAACTTCCAATCCTGAAGAGTCTCATCCAACGTTTCGCGCAGTAGCAACGTCTTACAAACGCACTTTGCGTGGATGGGTATCACGTCCATAAGATCCGCAAAAGATGCCAAGAAGGTGCACGCCTTCCTATCGTGGAGGACGAATGTGAGATACTTTGTATCGATCCTCTTGTAAGCGATGATCACCGGAGACCCGTCCGAACGCCGAAATACGTAGGCAGAGTTGTCTACGTTCATAACGAGTATTTCAAACGGTGTGATTCAAAAAAATCGTGTTTATGTTCGGGGGTTGCCTTGCGTGTCTCAGCAAAGACGACCGTACATCTGACTGTACGAAGGAAGTTCTGCGCTTTCGACTTCTTCCACCTCCTTGGACACCACGGCTTCGAGACATGGTGTTGCGTTCGTTCGCGCGTTGGTCTCTTCCGCGCTTGCTCGAGCGGTAGCGATCGTGTGCATGTCCTGTTTGCAGGCCCGGTAGATCAACCAAAGGCACCCAGTGAACAAGAGAAACTCCCAGAATGCATGCCACATAGATACCGTTTCAGTTCGGCCCTCAAAAAAATATGTGCGCAACACACAACACACACACACACGAATGTGGCCGGCCGCGACACGCGCCTTCGAAGTCGTAGCACCTCGCAGCCTGGACGAAATACGACCTTCCAAGGGCGTCGTGGTGCTTAGGTGCAGCATGCCAGGCTGCACCGACTGCGCCACGTTCGATACGGAAGGTCGCGTCGACTTCGAACGCACACGCCTTCCGAGTGACACGCAAAGCATCTTGGAATGGAATTGTGGTTCCTTTGCCCACCGCGAACTCGCCGCCAATGCCGGTGTCGACAAGCTTCCAGCCTACCTCCTCGTACCCGCCGGACGAGTTCCCATTACCGTGACCCGACCATGAACCTTGTATCGGTGCAGCATTGCAATGTCCACAAAAAAAGGTGCTTGATCTTCGATCGACGCGAGCAAGAAATGCTGGATGTGGGATTCGAACCCACGAGACTTGCGTCATTGCAACTTGAGTGCAACCCCTTAGACCAACTCGGGCAACCCAGCAAACAGTGATGCATACAGCATCACACACGGCACAGCTCCCAGGGCGATTCGAACGCCCGTCGCGGGATTCAAAGTCCCGAGTGATAGACCAACTACACTATGGGAGCATCCATGCTTGTCCCTTGTCCCCACCCACCCCCCCCAGGCCTTCCTTCTCCCTTGTGTATCCATGCGTTGTATTTTTTTCGACGCGCACCCACGAACGCACACCTTGTCGCTCTCATCTGCGTTCATCCGCGCATCTCCTCGGTTCCCCCCAAACCCGAAACGTCTTTTGTCCTCAGCCACGGAGGCGACGAGCGTATATTTTGACCATCACAATCGGCCGAGTGTTGTCGCGCCCCGTGCGAGGACGCATGATGCGCCCCACCGCCTGCGTGAGCAAAGTGTCTTCAATGTCGCCCACGCTGATCATCGAATCCGCAAAGGCCAAATCCGTGCCGACTAAGAAGCTCGGCTCCATACCCACTGAAAGGAGCGCCATCGCCTGTGGATTTGGAGTGTTGAAGCGCTCGCGCATCAGACGCGCGAATTCGGTTCCTTTGCCACGTAGCATCGTGTCGATGCGTGTGATGACCACACCCGTTTCTTCGGCCACCATCTGTACGTCGTAAAAGTCTTGTTCGCGATGGAAGAAACGAGGCTTCTCAAAGACCAGGAGGGTGCGCTTGAAGCCGTGATGCTTGAGGCAACAGAGCACTTGTGAGAGGTTGTCACTCTGCGATTTGTTCGACGACGTTCGGCGCAAGAACGACTGTTCGAGGGTGGCACCGAAACCGACGTCCACAGGCTCCGGATGCGCGTTCTCTGGTGGAGGAGGAGGGTCGACCGGAATCACGCGTGGCACCTGACTTTGAATCGGGTTGCGACAGAAGGCACAACGCGAGCCGCACGTGCCAAAGCATTCATTGCAAACGCAGTAGCCACATTTGGGACACATGCGCATGTTTGAAAGATGCCCATCGCCTCCCCAGCACAAGGGGCACTGGGCGGTGAACTCTTCGATGCGCGCAACGACCCGTTCTAGCACCACGCGACGTGCATCTGCGCCGAATTGGCTCTCCATGCTGTTCAGTGCACTCATCAGCGTTTCAGGAGTAGGAGCGTCGTTGACGCACGCCGTGAGTGCATCCAAGGACTCGCGGGTGGGACGAAACTCACTCACCGAATTGGCCAGAACGTTGATGAGCGACGCGGGAACCATGTCCGTTCTTGCGCGCATCACATGTGCCGCCATTGTGACCACGCGCGAGCGAACGAAATGTACCGCGAGCGACGATGGGACGAGAGAATGCATGTCCGCGTGTACGCGTTCGCGATACGGGGTAAGAGTCATGAGGTCCAGCATGCACATTTGGCGCATGGCCAGTACCGTATTTTTGAAGTCACTGCGGCGTATTGTATGACCAATGCATGAGGGTGCCAACAAAGTACCTCCCAAAAAGTCTTTGAGCCATGTGCGCTGGCCGGAAGTGGCTGTCACCAGAGCAGAAGGAGTGGCGTTCAGTATGACCTGCTTGAGTGTGGGTGAAAACGTGAGTGTCAAGCGCTGTCGAGGCACGTCCACCGTAAACTCGTCCGTCACGCACAGGGCAACCGCGATGTGCGGATGTTCGCAGAGTACGTCGCGAAGTCGCTTCGTGGGGACTACCCAAAACGTTATCGTATTGGGTGACGCATCCAGTGCAATCTTCACGGACGCAGACTTGCCAATCTTGGTCCATATTTGGATGTTCTCTTCCCCAGGAACCATCGGAACAAGGCGCCGAAGAGTCGTCACGAAGTGGTCAAACGTGGACGGCGGTACGGCAAAGATGGCCAAACGAGCAACGTGCATTTCTGGAGGCCCGGCAATCACGACACCGCGTTGCTTGTTGTGATACTCTTCGACCAGGTATGGGAAGTGATTGTTGGATAAAGCCATATAGGCAATGGCACAGGCCCATGACGTCTTTCCTTTTCCTGTGGTGTAATTGTTGATTGTCACGTCGCGGGTGGTACCCGGCATCAAAGAGTAGTCGGAGACCAAATCGTGTTTGGGGTATCGTTGTTGAGGGTACTGCGCCAAATCGCGCAACGTTTCGATTGTCACCTGGGCTTTGGAGCGGATGAGAAAGGGAGTGTGTACCCAATGCGCCATCGAAAGGCGCTGCCACGGAGTGAAATGAATAGCTACGCCGGTATTGGGGTCCGCCGCCAAACCTGACGGAGTATCATCCAGTAAAGATTTGAGATCTTCAAGTGGTATGTTGCGCACCCATTCTACGAGCTTCTGCTCGAAGTCACAAGACACATCGACCACAGGAGGTGGTGTCACCCATTTCGTGTACTCGTCGGTTGCCTCTTTGAATATCGCGCGGGATTCGAAAGTGCACATCACCGTATGACTCGTGGGAGGATTCGAGAGGATATGCGCAAGGTTGACTGTGGCGCCTTCTTCGTTGTGGTCGGCATTCAAGCCTCGCTCGACGTCTTGCTTGATGCGCCGTGCGAATTCCATCGTCGTATCAGTGACATTCGCGAGGAGAGCCATGGGTATCTGAAAGTGTTTGGTATCGATGTGTTTGGTATCGCACTGTTTGGTATCGATGTGTTTGATTATTGGAAGCTTTGGTACTGAATGTCAGCGCGTACCAAACCTCGCTACCTACCAAACGATGCGCAAGGGGAACGGCAAGAGACGTGCTCTCACATATGCCGTGGTACATAATTACTTGTGGAAGCATGGACACGCGACCAACATGGCCAAGGAGTTCAACGCTTTGCTGATGCGCACAAAGGCTTTGCGTAAGTTGTCACCACTGCGTTTAATTCTTCTGAGACATTTGCTTACATGGTGCACGCCTCTAAGAGTCCGTTCTCAGTCATTCAAAGATGAAACGGACACAGACGTGCTGAAAACGATGCAGGCGGCAATCACGGACGTTCGTACATCTACGGCGACTTTGATTCAGCATGCATATTTGAAACACCTCTATCATCCCGTGCATCCATGGCACATGCAAGCTTTTTCACACTTTGCCTCTTTCATTCAAACTCAGAATGCCATCAATGCATCTTCCAACCATGGCACTGCAGCAAACACGACGCTCTTGAGTGTGACGTAAGTCAAGAAATCGGATGAATGCATCGCAAAAGTGTACGATGTCTTCGTATCGAGCACATACATACCCACACTCTCCAACGTCGCGAGAGCCAAAGGCAACAGCCTAGGAAACCATTGGTAAGGAATGTGTTGCTCGCGCACCGTCCACGCGCTCACGGCGCGTATTCCCGCGTATAGACTGGAACGAGACCATATGAAGTCGGGCGTCGTAGACTCGTATTTGAGTTTGTCTCGGTGCACGTGAAGCCACACCAGGATGAAAGGGGTAAGAGTGAACGCTATCGCGAACTCTTGAAAGACTCGTAGCGCGACCGACGCGCTTCCCCAAGACACGAGATATATGAAGGGTCTCCATGCTTCCCACCACATCCGCCATTCTCGAGACGACGATCCTCCCACAAGAGCCACCACCGTAGAAACACCCAAAGACGAGTACAAAATCCATGACGAACGACCTTCAGAAGCAAGGTCGTAACCGATTGCGACACTCAACACGAACATGAGCCACACCGATGTGAGTATGGAAGTACAAGGCGCGTGTCTCATTTTTTTGTTTCACACTTTCACTGTTTCACGTTGTTGTACAAACATACACTGGAAAAATCTCAGGTCAGTCGGACTCATTGCCCGATGTGTCTGACTGATCATTCACACAGTCGTCGCACATCTCGCTGTCGTGTACGCGAGCGCCACAACGTAGGCAGCCGTGTAACCCTTGCGACGTGCTCGGCGCGCAACGAGGACAGCGCGACTGTTCGTCGTACTTTCGGTAAAGGTAGAAGCATTCAGAACACTGTGCGTGTGTGGCCATCACAACTTGCATGTAATCTTCCACGATTGTCTTGATCGACACCTGGGTTCCTTCTCTCGGAGACGAAAGCAACGCGGTATGCTCTTCGCGATCTTTCCAGTCACGCGGAGCCAAATTGTTCCAAATGTGCCACATCCTCGCGTGATTGATGGGTGCGCACACAGTCCACTCGATCATCCCGTGACATCGCATCGGAACGATGTTGGCGTGTGAGAAATGACGTCGAAGACGCTGAAGCATGCGTTCCGCCTCGCACAACAAACGCGCATCTTTCGTCATGTCATGTGCGCGTTTGTAGGTGGCTCCAAAAGCATGCAAAGCGTCGGACATCATGAGGTGAATACACACGCGTTCCAGGACGTCATCGTACAGATCATCCAACGTAAACGCCTCCATTGGTTCGTGATGTACTGGTTTGCTCATCGTACCTTCTGGGTAGACTGATTTTCCCTCGTGCTGCGATTTGGTAGTGGTCCTCCACAGATCCATTTTTTTCCTGACGTCGCATGTTTGGTACAAAGTTTGGTACATATGCACTACTGGTCCATCTCTGCCCCTGTGGCCACAATGTCATGTCCGGGGTTTCAACGTGCAACCACCCCACTTTTTGCAAACCGCCGTTCTGGAGCCCACTCGAAGGTACGGTCCCTGTACCAAACTCTGTACCAAACTCAAGCCCTGTGTCATCGACAATGCAGAGAAAAAAAATACAAGCCCTATGCCGGGATCGAACCGGCGACATCTTGATTAGAGGTCAAGCACTCTGTCCAACTGAGTTAATAGGGCATCATGTTGATGTGAATGAAACGCATTTTTTTATAATGCTCGGTCCGAACGCGATGCCAATGGTCGATCGTGAAAGTAATCTGTCAAGTGTTTGGCCAAATCGCTTGACAATGCCACACCCAGTTGACAATGGTGCCCGACTCGTGTGATCCATTTCGGAGCTTTGACACGCTCCAAGAGCTCTGCACGCTGGGCGATGTGATATTGTTCCGCGACACTGCACGTCTCGACGTCTTTCTTGCATTCGTCGCTTGTGAAAAAGTCCCAGTCCCATACATCCGTCACACTGAAAACTGCGCTGGTTTCAGAAGAGGTCACAATGTCCTCCAGGGTCGGGCTCAACGCACTGTTGTGATAGGTCTTCATTGCAACCATATCTCCAAAGAAAAGACTGCCGTCGTGAACACATTTGAATGTGATGTCCGGGAACTCACGTGAGACCCACGCACACGCGTGCACCACACCGAGACCACCGGCACTGCATCCCGTGAAGAGGATACGAGACAAGCGAGGGTTGTGTGATACAATGTCGTGCATCGTTGCGTTCAACGTGTTTCGTCCGCTCAAATGGAGTCCGTTCCTCGGCGAGGTCACGGTGCCAAGCCAGCTTCCTCCATCGCAATAGTTGACGACGTAATGACTGAACTCCGAAAAGCGTTGCATCAGCTGTCCTGCGCCGTACAAATCAGGGACGACGGCCGTGCGAGCTTGATATGATGAGGAAGTGCCCAAGTTTGTCTTCGAACGGCGGAGACACTCGTCGTCCGAAAAACACCATCCACCTCCTTGTAAGTGAACCACCGCAAACGTCGACCTTCGTTGCACCCTTGCGTAGTACGCCGCCGGAGACCCATCCAAACAATGTGTACCATTCACACGCTTGAGAATGTATTCGTCCGATGATGAGGTGTCATTGGGCGCATTCGTTCCACTCACAAGTCGTGGGGTGAATGGGCCATGTCCGTCAATCCATGTGCGGATGCCGCACAAGCAAGTCCAAGTAGAGGGCTTTTCAGATGCATTTCTACACTACGATATGAATTTTTCAAGACCGACACGTACTCAGCATATGCCATCTTATCCAGTCGTGTCCATGCGATTTATGGCGAATGCCGCGTGGAGATACCAATCGAAAGCGCTCTAAACAAGAAAGCAATCTGCTTGCTCACAGGTGAGCTTCCATTTGGTGTCGACAAATTTACCACTCTCCGACACAAGGAGGGATACGGTAAGGCGATCAGCATCCGTTCCTGTGATTTTGCCAACGTATTTGTCATCAACTTTCTTGATCATCTTCATGGCTTTGTCGACCACCTTCCTGCTTGATGACTTCCAAAGCACCGACGGGATATGAATGTTCTTTCCCACATAGTCCTTTGCTATTTTCTGTTTGGTATTCTTCTCCACATGCTTCTTATTCTTCCAACGAAACTGACCATCACAATCGAAATGAATTTTAATCTGATCATCTTCTATCTTATCCACTATTCCAGTGAGCCATTTTGTTCTCATGTCCCACCAAACGAAGACTTTGTCGTTGACTTCGAATACCCCTTCTGAGCTCTTAGGACGACATTGCTTCTTCTTTTTCGGAGAAATACTGGAAGCTCCTTCCGTGGACACATCAGCTTTGCGTTTATTAGCCAAATTCTCGTGTACTCCACGACGACCTGAAACATCTTGTCGTGCGCACACTGGGATCGCATTCATCGTTGCATCTTTGCGCTTAACAATGAAGGTAACCATGTTCATCACGCCACTCTTTCCTTCGCATCGTGCGGGTTCTTGCAAAAATTTGCCGTTCGATGGAATACATTTCCGGATGTCGTCGTTTTGTCGTTGGACGTTGAGACCACGAGTAGAGAGAGTTACGTAGACGATTGGTGCCACCCGAAGCGCACTGTATAGAACATCTTTATCGACGTTACGTTGTGTGTAGTCGAGCCAAATGATCGAAGCGGTATCCGGTTTGCAGTCAGAAAGCCTTTTGATATAGGTGTCGATGTTCTCACATACTGTCATGACCTTCGTCTTCTCAGTGATGGCAGCGGCAACGTGAGTGACATCATTGACCGGTATCACATGTTCCGGGAGCACCCCTCCATCCACAAAAAACTTTGTTGCTTCGCCGGATTCTGCCTCCAAAAAAATGATGGGTCGCTTATCGGAATCGTAGCGGTTCATGACCACTGCACGTTGTGCATCCTTCATGACGGAATCGTAGTTTATGGCCATACTCGCGGGATGCCGAATTTGGTATACTCGTGCCCTCTGCACCAGTTCCGAATTTGGTATAAATCCTCTTATTCGAGACTTACATCAACACAGCCATCACCACGAATACCGCAAAAGCGACCGGGATCACATATAGCAAGTGATTGACAAGGTAAATGAAAAACCATCCGTAGGTACAGCACCGCAAGCAGAGGACGTTCTGCATGATGAATATGAAACATCGGACCAAGCAGCCTTCGACCCAACCACGCACGGCCCCTCCCGTGATACTCCACTCTTTCATGTTGTCGGTATTTGGAAACTTCTGTACGACGAGAGGCAAAGCATGGGTGTAGCATGGATGTCGCGACAAGAAATGTGCGTCGATGTGCTTCACCTCTTCTACATTCACGTTTTCGAGTTCGTTTCGGACGGCTTGTGAATAAATCACTGCTTGTGCAAAACCCATAAAGCCAACGAACTTGCGGATGGTGCACGATGCTGGTATGACGAATCCAAACGATCCCAAGGAGAAGACGATTCCGCTATGTCGCGACAAAAAAGAATCCACCTGAGAAAAGCTCCGCCGCTTCGTGCATGTGGGCATCATCTCCGCGTCGTCTTCGAGAACGAGAACATTGCTGAGGTGCCTTGTGTTTATGCAGACGTTTTGAACCGCATGGACGATATCGCGACTGGAGGAGTCGACCCCTGGTTTCGGACACTTTCGAAACCCTTGATTCGTCTGTACGTACGTGACTTTTGACAAGTTTGTGATATTTTTGTCAATCACTCTTTTGCTAGACTCCAACGTCAAAATATAGGTGGCATCCACATTCTTCAGGAGAGGCTCGTTGCACGTCGCTACGCACTGAATATTGTACGCATCCATTCGAACCTCCTTTGTCGAAGAAAAACTCGATGACTGAATTCAATTTTGATACGACATTTCGACTCATGATGTCGCGACGCAGTGAGCGTCGTGTAGTAGGTACCATACATAAGACCGACATGGGCATCATGTCGATCATCGTATGCTTTTCGATCGTAGCATACGGCTTTTTGAACATGGTCTCGAATACGAAATCAACGCCTTTCGCAACGCCCGACGCACACACGAACATCGCCTTCATCGCGTACGGAGTTCTCACTGGTTTGAGCATTACATACGTGCCTCAGACACGACGCTTAGTGATGATTTTCATGTTTGTCGGCCTCATTGTCTCCATCGGAATCACACTCACTTGTGTCGACGATGTCGAAAATGAGTCAGCGCTCTGCGACATGCATCATTTCGTGACGACCATCGTGCTCATCAGTACAACGATTCTCGTGGCGCTGGTGGAGTTTGCACGCCGTCTCTCCTACACGACTCTTTTGGCATGTACCACAAACACAGCGTATTGGTGGAACATACGCCAGGTCTCACACTTGCAGTACGAGTACACACCGCACGCATGTGTGGGATGCTGTCGTTTCTCGTACGAAGGCGACACGAACGAAAAAGGATTGCCAGACGGGTTTGGAACTTGGCGCGACAACGCACCCCACGGGGAAATCCTCACGGGTGTGTGGAGCGAGGGAGTGCCGATAGGTCCCTTTCAAACGATCGACCACACTTCGAGGTGCGTTTCCAGATGCGTTCGAATCGGGTATGCGCACGACCGAACAGAGGCCATCGACTCTTTCTCGTTCTACGAACAACGCACCGAACATACCGAATGGGGAGTGTGTTGCGTGGAGTGCTCCACCGCGGGGCGCTTTTACCGTCATCTACCACGCGTCCACGATCTCATACTCTCGCAAGTCGGACACGAACAGTGCATACAACACATGATGACGATGCGTTCGACGGAGTCAATGAATGCGGTCGTCTTCATCCATGGTTTCAACTGTAGTGTCCACGACGCCATGCGGCGACTGGGCCAGTTGTGGACAATCGGAGACTTTCCGAACGACTTCCACCCCTACGTCTTCGGTTGGCCCGGGATGAAGTCGGTGATGTACTTTCGTGCACAGGAGAACACACACGACCCCGAGGTACTGAGCGACTTCGGGGCCATGATAGAGCGATTGAAAGGCAGTGGATATGAACGAATACACGTGATAGCCCATTCTCTCGGTGCGGGGATCGTACTGAATGCTGCCCGCAACAATCATCACTGTATCCACGACATCGATACCCTGATTCTTATGAACCCCGACTACCCTTTGCATGACTTCGAAGAGAGCATATCTCGCGTCGTGGCGATATGTGATCACGTGACCGTCTACGCCGACGCGACTGACAGCGCGTTGTTGCTGTCGGTCCTTGCGAATCGGAGACGATGCATTGGACGCAGCATTCACATGCTTTCGATGTCGCCCTATGCTACACGCTTCGACGTCATCGACGTGTCTTGGATGGACGCAAACATCCCCTTCCTTCGTCACACATTCTTTCATCTAAATCGACTCATCGTGGACGACGTCCGCGAGATTCTCACGACCCGCCGTCGAGCCGAAGGTAGATTTCACTTGGTCAACAATGCATCCAACGTATGGTCTTTCATGTACGCCCCTGTGTACGTGAGGTAATCGAAAAAATTTTTTTGATTGCAAGTTTGAAAAAAATGTGGGAAGAAATCATCACCGTAATACAGTGTTGCCGCTTGGGCAGTGCCTGGGTCTGGAAACACAGACGCCGATCGTTGCGCCGTAAGTCATCTCACTGCTCTTATCCACATTAGTATCCCACCCAATTTTTTGCGTCTGCTTACCGTTCAAAGATCCATGTTCTCACGAAGACTGTTTGTATTTTGAGCATTCTCGCACTTTTGATAGTTGCCTGTATTGTGAATTGGAAAACGGATATATCCGATCGCAAAGGTCTGAATCATTCATATGCGGTGGTTTCTAAGGATAAAGTTTGCCTCAAGCATCTTCAGAGGGTGTCACGAACTCCTTCATGGAGACGTCATGTCATACTAGCAATCTTCATGTCCGTGATATCAGTTCTAACGAGTAACTCAAAGGGTGATAAAATTCAAGATTTACTTTCGACTTCTGTGGTGATTTTCCTGACACTCGAGATATCACGTACATATCATAATTGGCACATCATGTGTCATGCGAACTGTGTGTAGTGTCACAATGTTGGATGGTCCTTGTCAAATGTTAAAAAAAACACGATAAAATGTTAGAAACCATTTATGGGTGTGTGTAACTCAAAACGGGTCGTTCCCGTCGCGTACAAGACTAGTGTACAAGACATCGAGTTCATTGCAACGCGTTGTGTCGTTTGTCTGAATGAGCCGCTAAACGTTTGCCTCTTTCCATGCGCTCACCTGTGCCTTTGTACGGTGTGTGTCGAAAAGTTGAAACAACAAAAGTGTCCTATATGCCGCGAAGGCATTGTGTCGTGGAAACGCGTATTCATTCCCATATCGTCACGACGGATACTAGACGGCAGTAGACGTTGCACTAATTTTGCAAATACGTGGTGAAAATGTTACTTCTTCATGTGCTACTTTCACCGACGCGAGGACAGACGCTTTTGCAGTGACCGTGTGCGCGACTTACGACGCACGCTGTCGGAGTAACACTTTCGGCGCTTGTCGGCTGACTTGATTTTGGCACACGCGGAACGTTTGGGCATGACGCGCTTGGGTCGTGACTTCTTGGACATCGGCATTTGTGTGTGTGTTTGGCTTATTCTTATTCAAATACATTTTGAAAAAAAACGAACGAAAGTTTTTTTCTCTTCCTTTCAAACACACAGCTGACGAAAGTTTTGGTAAAACAAATACTATATGCGATCATCACGATCGTCGCTTTTGGTCCAATCGCCTACGCGAGGTTGAATAACGTGAAAGACACTGGTAATAAAGTAGAAGACGCTATTCTAGAAGGTGCTCATGATGTAAGTATGACGTTCATGACTCTTTTCACATCAATTGGTGCTTTATTCGTTGGGTTTGTTTTGTTGACTATTGTGTCTTGGATGCCAGATAGCTGGTTTGGAAGCCTGAATATATCGTCGTTTTTTTTGAAGTGTTTTAAAACTAACCATGCCATACAAGAAAACATGTCCTATAATGGGATGGCCAGATTTCGGCTTTTTTCCATTTAACAGCCAAACAGAAGAAAACAAAAATCTACAGAAATATTGTGGTCAGAGTACAGTGTTTGACGAATACAAGGAACAGTGTGTGTCAACGCAGTTATAGCAATGCGAACGAACAGATTTATCCGGTACCACAACAAGTCACGAAGCGATGCGTTCATGTACGCAACATCAACACTGTGAACTTGTTTTCCCTCCTCGTGCGGAGGAAACCCATATGCAAATGCCTCTGGCACAGCATCGGCGTGAAATGACGCGGGAAGGTTGGGAAGGTGACAGAGTTGCACCTGTGGCATCGAGTTTTCTCGATGCCACAGGTGCATCTTGTCGAGTCGTGACGCCATGCGTCGCTTTGAATAAGGAAGGATGCCAGGTCGAGAATGGGTGCAAATGGTACGATGTGCCAAACGATGTGCTCAAAAATGATGCTCATACCCCTGCGTGCGTACGGGACGATGGAACTGAAGATATTTTTCCACAAAGACAGTTTTTAGTAAAAACTTGTCCAACTTGGTTAAAACCAGGAGAGGGCGCATTCATATCCGATTTGTGTGGTGAGGGAACCGTGTACTACAACGGGTTGTGTAGACGCGAGACGGTTGAGGACATGGAAAACACGATTTAGTTTGCCAAGTGGTGAAACCTGAAGTACTTGTCTCGTGACACAAAGCTATCATCCACTCTCATCACGAGTTGTCATAAACAGTACCACTGGATCTTTTGATAATTCTCAATTGTATTCGTCAAACATTTGCCCAATTTTTTTCAATCCCTTCGCTTTTTGATGTGGGTATGCATGTCTGCAAAAGGCTCCTCAGCGACGCCGAGAGGGTCCCTCACCCGTCATGTGCGTGTACACTCCAGAGCAACAGTACGCCACGAGGTGCAGGTCCGCTTCAACTTCGCCCAGATTAACTTCGTTGTCGGACCCCATGAAGGACTGCATGCTCTCTGTGGGTGGGAGAGGATTTGGTGGAGGGGGTGGAGAAGGGGGAGGAACAAGAGGTGACCCTGGCGGTAGCACGGGCACGGGGGGTGGTGGAGAGGTCGAAAAGTCGTAGCCGTAGCTCTCGTCTCCAGGACGCACGACGACCTCGTGCTTCACCTCTCCCGTCTCGTAGTCGTCCCCGTCGGAGCTTGCATAGGTCAATACGTGGTTCTTGGAGCTCATGGGGATCACTGCCGTCAACGCCAGTATCTCTGGGCTGGTACAGATGCGGAAGTCGTATCGATCCTTCATCTCGTCGACGTTGAGGGCTGTGCACGTGGCATGGGCTGCTCCGACGTAGCGATTGAGACTCACTGCCCCCGCTTCGTCTCCGATGCCCGCGGGAAGTCCTGAAGCGTCACCCAGCAAGAAGGGTGTGCGTGTGGCGATGGTGTTGTGCATGCGCACAAACTCCGAGGCGGGTCGAGAGTGGGTGACGTCGACGGCCCACGTGACGTCGGAGGGATGACGTGACGTCGACGGAAGATGGGAGATGCCGACGGCGGCGAGTCCCACGAGTGTGAACAGGGAAACCACGTTCAAGACCGCGAACACGTACGTGGCAGACGAGACGAGACGGGGGGTGGGTGGCGGGTCGTCCGGTTTGGTCGAAGTGCGCGAAGATTGTGCTCGGTTCATCTTGCTCTTTTTCTTCAAACACACATTTAAAAAAATTCACGTTCGGTACCTTTTCATGGGCCGCGTATCCTGCATGAGTTCTTCCACCGTGTTGACGAATTTATCGAGTTTTGCGAGATAAGCTGGAAGCCGAGAGTAACGACGTTGTTTCTTCAGTTGCGTGTTCAAAAATCGGTTCGCCATCAGACACGAATATGCCTCGCGCAATTGACGAGCAGTATCGATCGCCTTGTGCATTTCGTCGACAACAAACTCGGGAAATTGTGGCTCCCGCATTTCTTTTTCTGTGATGTACCTTTCCCTTCTGACTTCTCCCACTGTGTCTTGATACGGATTTTCCCACGGGTCGTAGGGATTGCCAAACGTGCCGTGAGGTTGCCATGTTCCCCAAAGGATGTCCACTGCGACGTTAGCAAACATGCCCCGCACGCTGAATTCTTTTGTGCTCCAACAAAGGGATTCCACAAGCCGCTCTAGTTTTGTATTTTTGGGAAAGTAGCGTATCACAATGTGCAGAAAGAAGCGCATACGATGAACTGCATTCGTACAAAAGGATCCGGCATCTTCCCAAACATGTTGTTCATAAAAGTCGTGTGACTTCCATACACGGAGTCGTGCAGATGCGACTAGATCTATGATGTCATCTGGATAACCATCGTCGCGCAGCGCTTCTACTACACCGGGCTTGCTGTGCACGAGGGTCGTTGCAGCAAGATCCAGCAACGAGGGCACTGCCATGGCTGTGTGAGGGAGAGGTTCGGTTTGGTAGTCTACCATCGTCGCACCCAATGACATATGCCATTGCAGTGCTACTCTGACTCCCGAGTGTTTTTACAAACCCAGAATGTAGCTCACGGATGAATGACGATGTTGGCACAGACGGGAAGAGTCGGACCCCTGCAATTCGTTGGGACACTCTACGAATATTCACCTAGGTACCGAACAATCACAACACACCTCACGTGCGTGTCAAGAAACCGACGCAAGATACTGCTGCAAGTAGACCTGCATAACACCACCCGGGGGCAAAAAATGAAGGGCCCATGAGGCGCGAACATGATGCGCGGTCATGGTCGGGATATTGAGCATCAGCTTCACCGTACCCAGACGCCCATTCGATGCCGCCAAAAAGAGCGGACTCCCCCAGCCATCCACGGGCGTTGCGACATCGGATGCGTCCACGCCATCCACAGTGAGTAATCTCTTCAGTATGGCATTGCGTCCAAAATTTGCGACGGTGCGAAGGACAGAGCGATCATTTGCCCGGAGATCTTCGATTGTCACACCACCAGGGATGGCCATGAGCAAATCGACGGTTTCGATAGACCCGTTAGACCCCCACATACACGCGTATCTGAGTACGTTTGCTGCTCGTACGTCCTTTGCTGTGATCCCCCTCACATGTTGGAGAAGAACCTTCACCACTCCCATGTTATCGAGTGACGCTGCGTATTCCAGCACACCGTCGGCACGCACAAAGTCCACGGTGATACCGATTGTGAGCAAAATGCGTATAAGGTGACACTGTTCGGTCTCCAGACAGGCGATCTTGAATGCTTTCCGAAGATCTTCCTGCGTGAATAAGGGAGCATGGACGGCAATGAAGATGCCAGCCAGATCCCAGTTGGTTGTACCGCGGCGTGCCAGGCGCTCCAGTGCCCTGGTCACGTCTGAGCGCGTCAGGGGCATTGCGTCGCGCATCTGGCGGCACGTGGCACGCAGCGCGAACTTGTCTGGGACTAAATCTTCCGGAAGGCGTAACATCCAGTCCCAAAGACGTTGAAGGCCTTGCCTGGTCCGGGGCATGCTCTTTGGGTGGTCGGGTTTCGTGTAATAGGGCCACCTGGTTTGGTAGCCTTTTGAAATTGAGTTTGGTAGAGCCGGCGAAAATCTCCGAGAGGCTCTATCAAACTCCGTGTAATGTGGGCACGGGCATGTTACAACTTGGTTTGGTAGCTACCAAAATGGGATTTCGTAAGGTTATCATCTTGTTCATTTCACACACACAATTTATTATATAAGTTACTGGTGTATGCCGCAACTTAACTCATGTTGATGACAAGTTGCCTTACACTGGAGCAACTTAGTATACGAGGTGTTGCAACATGCGAAGCAACATGACGTTCTTGAAACTTTCGCGAAAAGCAAACTTTCAAAAGGGGGCAAATTTTGGGTTTCCAGAAAAAAAACCG
>VMHT01049521.1_pt1 | contig 26677 bp, 25 predicted proteins | sample 4693611 | NCBI WGS metagenome assembly VMHT01 (sample SAMN12280063, study PRJNA550983) | marine metagenome | isolation source: seawater sampled from same location over 5 years 0.02-0.2 micron viral filtrate | place: USA: collected off the coast of southern California halfway between the port... ...
AAAATAATATAAAAGAAAGTAAATTTTCAATTATTGCTGAAATTACAAAAGCTAGTCCTTCTGCGGGCATACTTATTGAAGATTATGATCCTGTTCAAATAGCTAGTACTTATAATAAGAATAAAGCTTCTTGCTTGTCAGTCTTAACTGAAGAAGATTTTTTTTTAGGAAACCTGATACATATTAGTAAAATTAAACAAAAAGTTAATTTACCAATTCTATGTAAAGATTTTTTTGTAGATAAATTTCAAGTACCTTTAGCAAAAAGTTACGGTGCTGATGCTATATTAATTATTTTAGCTGGTGTTAGTGAAAGCCTTGCAAATGATCTGTATGAAGAGGCATTAAGATTAAATATGTCTGTTATAGTCGAGGTGCATACTGTTGAAGAGGCTAAACAAGCGCTTAAATTTAAAAATGCTTTGATAGGGATAAATAATAGAAATTTAAAAACTTTAAAAACTGATATAAATACAACTTTTGATATTCATGATGTTTTAGTTAATCACCCTGGTCCATTAATTTCTGAGAGTGGAATTAAAACAAAAGAAGAACTGTTGGAGCTCTCAAACAAAACATCTATTAAAACTTTTTTAATTGGTGAATCACTTTTAAAAAATCTTGATAATAATTCTATTTTTTCAGTTCTTTAGTCAAATAATCCCCTATTTTATTAACTTTTTTTACTATTGTTAATTGTAGAGAACTTTTGTAGAACAGATTTTGTACGATATTTGTTCTTATGCTAACAAAAAAACAAAAAAACTTGCTTTTATTTATCAACAAGAAGTTGAGAAGCTCCGGTGTATCTCCTTCTTATGAGGAAATGAAAGAGTCTCTTAACTTAAAGTCTAAGTCTGGTATCCACAGATTAATAAGCGCTCTAGAAGAAAGAGGATTTATAAAAAGACTTGCTCATAAAGCGAGAGCATTAGAGGTTATTAAATTACCTGAAACAGCCTCAGCAAATGATATTTACAACAGTTTCTCACCTAGTGTTATCAAGGGTGGTTTGGATGAAGACGGACCAACTTCTGATGATGCTGAAGTTCCAGTTTTAGGAAAAATAGCTGCAGGAACACCAGTAGAAGCTATTCAAAATGAAGTTTCTAGAATTCCATTGCCGAGTAACTTAGAAAAAAATGGTGATTATTTTGGTCTTAAAGTTCAAGGGGATTCAATGATTGAAGCAGGAATAAATGAAGGTGATACGGTCATAATTAAACGAACTGACACAGCTGATAATGGAAAAATAGTTGTTGCTTTGATTGATGAACATGAAGCTATGCTTAAAAGATTTAGAAAAAAAGGTAAAGTTGTAGCACTTGAAAGTGCCAATAAGAACTACGAAACTAAAATTTTTGGCCCTGATAGAGTTAAAGTTCAGGGTGTGTTAGTATCTTTATATAGAAACTTTTAGTAAAATAGTCTAAACATTTTTAATGAAAAAAGTAGCAACTAGATTTGCTCCATCCCCTACTGGAGCTTTACATATTGGTGGGGTTCGAACAGCCTTATTTAATTGGTTATATTCTAAAAATCAAAAAGGAGATTTTTATTTAAGAATAGAAGATACAGATAAAGAAAGATCGAAAGATGAGTATAAAAATCAAATAATTAAATCTCTTAATTGGATTGGCATAAATTACGATGGAGAAGAATATATACAGTCCAAAAAAATTGAAGATCACATAAAAGTTGCAAATGAATTACTTAAAAACGGTCAAGCATACAAATGTTATTGCTCTAGTGAAGAAATTGAAGAACAAAAAAAAAGAGCAAGACAAAAAAAGATACCTTATATTTATGATAGAAAATGGAGAGACAAAAATGAAACAGAAGCACCAGATGATGTTAAACCAGTAATAAGATTTAAAAGTAAAGTAGATGGTAAATCAATATTGAAAGATTTGGTTCAAGGTGATGTTGAAATAGATAACAATACAATTGAAGATTTTATTATATTAAGAAATGATGGAACCCCAACGTATAACTTATCAGCATCTGTTGATGACCATCTAATGAATATGACCCACATAATAAGGGGTGATGATCACAAAATAAATACTTTTAAACAAATACAAATTTATCAAGCTATGAAATGGGAGATACCATCTTTTGCACATATACCTTTAATACATACAATTGAAGGAAAGAAATTATCAAAAAGAGATAAAGCTTCGACATTAGATGATTACTCCAAAATTGGAATTATGCCCGATGCTCTCAGAAATTATCTTTTAAGATTAGGCTGGTCTTACAAGGATAAAGAAATATTTACTTTAGAAGAAAGTATTAATCATTTTAATCTTGAGGGAATTGGTAAGTCTCCCTCTAAATTAGATATGAGTAGAATTTTATCAATGAATGAGCACTATATTAAAAATATTGATGAAAATGATTTATTTAATCAACTAGTTGAATACTGCAAATTATATAAGAACGAAATTAAGTCAGATAAAAAAGATAAAATTAAAAAATCTCTAACCTTTCTAAAAAATAAAGCTAAAACCTTGGAAGATATATACAATAATGGTCAATATATAATGTTGGATAACGTTAACTTTAATAAAGACGATATTAAGTTAATTAATGATAAAGCTAAAAAAATAATATCAGAATTTAGTGACAAATTTAAAAAAGTTAAAGAATTAAATAGAGAATCTTTAGAACCAATTATTGAAGAATTAATTAAATCTAATGAAACAAACTTTAAAGGAGTTGGTCAGCCACTTAGAATAGCTTTAACAGGATCAAAATTTGGTCCTGGTATTTACGATATAATTATTTCACTTGGAAAAAGTGATGTAGAAAAAAGGTTAATTAACAAGACTATTTCTTAAGATTAAAGCTACCTCATTGGAGGATGAGGATTTAGATCTGATACCCTCTAAAGTTTTATTACACTCAATCAATTGTTTTTTTGCTAAATCTGGTTTTTTTAAAATATAATTTACTGATTTATAAATTTCTTTTGCATTACATTCATTTTGTAGTAGCTCGGGAATAACTTCTCTATTATTGATGATATTAATTATATTTGCATACCTTACATTTATTAATAATTTAAAAATCATAAAATTTATAAAACTTAACTTGTAAATTATTATAGATGGAACATTTGAATTACAAACTTGTAAAGATACTGTGCCAGATTTACATACAGCAAAAATTGAATTGGATAAAATTTCTCTTTTCATTCCTTCATCAGAAACGATTTCAACATTATCTAAATTTTTATCTTTAACATAATTAACTAGATACTCTTTATTATCATCTGTTGCATGAAGGACAAACTTATAATTTAAACTTTGTTTATTCATCATATTAATAAATTCTATTAATATTGGCAGAAGTACATTTGTTTCTGATTTACGGCTTCCAGGGAAAATTGATATTATTTTTTTATTTTGAGATATCAAATTGCTAATATCTGTTTTGTTAGTTTCAATTTTTTCTATTAATGGATGTCCTACAAAAGTATTATTTATATTTTCATCATCAAAATATTTTTTTTCAAAATTAAATAGTAAAAGGATATGATCTATAAATTTTTTAATCTTTTTAACTCTTCCTTTTCGCCAAATCCATACTTGTGGAGCAACATAATGAATAGTTTTAATTTTATTATTCTGTTTTTTTACTTTTTCAGCAACACGTAAAGTAAAGTCAGGACTATCAACACTAAATAATATATCTGGATTAAATTTTAAAATTTCGTCAACTGTTTGATTTATTTTCTTTCTAATTTTGAAAATATTTAATAAAACACTTGTAAAACCTAGATAAGTAATTTCTTTAAGATTAAATATGGATTTAATACCAATTTTTTCTAAATTTGATCCACCAACAGATAAATATTCTATATCATCAAATTCTTTTTGGAGTTTAGATATTGCAGTTGATGCTAACTTGTCACCTGAAGGTTCTCCTGTAAGTATGAATATTTTTTTCATATTATTGAAATAAAAATTTTATTCCTATTTGCAAATTTGATACATTCATCTTTATTTAAGAATATATTTTGTTTTGACTTTAAAACTATTCCCTTAAGACCAAATTTTTTACAATCTTTAAGTGTTTGAATTCCTATTGTTGGTAAATCAATTCTTAAATCTTGTTTATTTTTGGGGAACTTTATTAAAATTGAATTAGATCTTTTTTTTAATCTGGATAGCATTTTTTTGGTACCATCCTTGTTTTCTTTTGCGATTATCTTAGAATCTTTAATTACTATTGCCTGCACATGATCAAGTTTTTTTGATTTTTTAAAAAAACTAATGCCTTTATTTATTGATTTTATATCAAGGAAACTAGGTTTTAATTTTGTGTAATTTCCAGTATTTAATGTCAATTCTTGATTGAAAAAATTTGATCTAATAACATTAATTTTTTCTTGTTTTAAAATATTAATAATTGATTTTATAATTGCTGCATCACCTAATTTTGCAGCCTTAATGACACTAGGTAAATAAAGAATGCCTTTTAAATCTAATCTTATTTTTGAAAAATTAGGTTTATGAATTTTCCCTGCAAACAATACCTTTTTTGATTTTTTTTTTTTAATCAAATTTATCATAGAACCAAACTTTCCAATACTAATTCGATAAGAATTTTTTTCTTTTTTAAAAGAATTTTTTTTTGAAAGATCAATTATAAAAAAATTTTTTTTTTCTTTTTTTAATTTCTTAATTATTAACTTTGGAAAATTTGAATCTCCTAAAATAAGTGTAATCATTTTTTTTCAAAAAAGTTGAAATTTATTACCACTCTTACATTCTCGTCTGTGCAATCAACACCACAATGTTTTTGATGACCATCAAAAATAACAATTCTATTTGCTTTACTATCTATTCTTTTACCATTTTGAAATAATGTAGATCCATTGTTTGAATTACAATAATAAACTGCTGTTTTAATTTTTTCTTGATTAGTATCAACATGCATTAATGACTTATGATTTGTCTCCTTTTTTGTAGTTAGATTTGCTTTAATTCGATAAATTTTTTCAGGATTCATTTTTTTTAAGAGTGGAAACAAAATTTTATAATACGGCGATACAATTTTTCCCCCATCATCAACAAAAAGATGTGTAAATTGAAAATCTCCATCCCTAATTTCACTTTTGCCATTAACAAAATTCCATGGAAATCTTGCTTCCATTATAACTTTGACAAGATCTATATATGTTTTTGTATCTAAAAAATTATCAATTATTTTCATCGTTATCTTGAGAAGTACAAATGGGTCTTTTTTTATCACTATTAAGAAAATTTACTATTTCCCTTACACAATCATCATTTATAATTTCTTCAGGTATATCTTTAATATTTGCCATGTGATTATTATCTTTATAAATGATATCAAATGTCTTTTTGATATTGTTAATTCTGCTGTTAGAAATATTTTTTCTTCTTAAACCAATTATATTTACACCTTGTAAAATACTTCTATTTCCATAAATAAGACTATAGGGTAGTATATCTTTTACAACACCACACATTCCACCTATCATCGAAAGTTTTCCAACCCTTGTAAATTGTTGAACTGCAGAATTACCACCAATAATAACATCATCCTCAATTTTTGCATGACCACCTATAGGAACACTATTTGCCAAAATAACATTGTTACCGATTTGGCAATCGTGAGCTATGTGAGAATGGACCATAAACAAACAGTTATCACCTACTTTTGTAAGGCTACCACCTCCAATTGTTCCGGGATTTATAGTTACATATTCTCTTATCTTGTTGTTATCACCTACTATGATTTTTGTTTTTTCATTATTATATTTTAAATCCTGAGGATCATTACCTATTGAGGCAAATGAGTAAATCTTATTATTTTTTCCAATAGATGTATCACCAATAATACTTACATGTGGTTGAATAATAGTTCCTGCTCCGATTGCAACATCAGGGCCAATAATTGAATATGCACCAATAGTCACATCATTTGAAATTTTAGCTTTTGGATCTATTATTGCAGTTTTATGTATCATTTATTATCCTTTAAAAATTGTTTAATATTTTTTGCTGGATAACCCATTACTTTTGAATTATCTGCTATATCTTTTATAACACCACTTCCACCAGCTATTTGAACATTGTTTCCTATTTTAAGATGACCAGAAATTCCTGCTTGTCCTCCAATCATAACATTATTTCCTATTGTTGAACTTCCAGCAAATCCTACTTGACCCGCAATGATACAATTATCTCCAATTTTAACATTATGAGCAATGTGAATTTGATTATCTAAAAAAGTATTTTTTCCAATTACAGTATTAGAAAGAGATCCTCTATCAATTGTTGAGGAGCACCCTATTTCAACATTATCTTTAATGATTACTGCTCCAATTTGTGGATATCTATAATTAGAGACTTTATTTGGGAAGAATCCAAATCCTTTTTTTCCAATTACACATCCGTCAAGTATGTGTACGTTATCACCAATTAACGAATTCCTTATAACTACGTTTGAGCCAATAGAGCAATCGTTTCCTATAATTACATTTTTTTCTATAATAGTGTTGTGTCCAATTGAACAATTTTCACCAAGTTTCACATTTTTTCCAATTAATATATTTTTTCCAAGTTTTAATTTTTTTTTAAATTCAGTTTTATTTATATCTTCAACTGAATTATCAAAATCATCTGTTATAGACTCTGGATAGAAAATTTTAGTTATTTTAGCTGTATGTAGTAATACATTTGATGAAATTATTGCTTCACAGGTTTTAGGTAAGAAAGATTTAAGGTTTTCAGTAGTTATACAAAAAGAAGCTTTTGCTGCTTTAGCAAAAGAACTATATTTTTTCGAATGAAAAAAAGAAATATCCCCATCTTGGGAAGTATTAAGATCTTTAATATCATTAACTTTTTTATTAGATAAATTTATTCCGTTTAAATCAATAGATTTTAATAAATCTTTAACAGCATACGGACCAGTGTTTTTAAAAAATGGATTTAACATTAATAAGTTTATTATCAAAACTTATCTGAAATGCTTATCAAGATTTATTGCTAATTATTTCCTATCAACTATTGTAGCAGACCATAGAGCATCAGCCATTTTTTTACCTTCGACAAATGCCTCACCTTTATATTTCCATACTTTACCATGTGATCTTACAGCCTCTATATTCAATTCTAATTTACAATCTGGAATGACAGGATTTCTAAATCTAGCTTTTTCTATGTTCATTAAAAAAACTAATTTATTCGCATATGTTGATTTATCGAGACCATGAGCTGTAAGAGCTGCTGCAGCTTGACCAAAAGACTCTACAATTAAAACTCCAGGCATAACAGGTTGGTCTGGAAAGTGTCCTTGAACAAAAAAACTATCTTTCTTAACATTCAGAATTGCTGTAGCTGATTGCAACTTTCTAATATTATGTAATTCATCAATTAAAAGCATTGGTTCTCTATGAGGAAGTAATTCTTTTATTTGATTTTTATCTAAAGAGTCCATTATTTAATCTTTTTATTTACTAGATCCAAAATTTCTTTCGTAATATCATAATTAGACTTTGAAATATACAAAGTTTCATTTTTTAAAACTACATCAATAGATTTTTCTTCCATATATTCCTGAACGATAGGACTAATTTTTTTTATGATATCAAATGTTTGTTTTTTTTTTAATTCAGTTATTGATTTTGATAAATTCGATCTTTTGTCATTAAAGTCTTTTATGTTCTTTTTATGTGTATCTATCTTTTTAACTAATTCATCTTTAGAAATTACATTTTTAACTTTTTGAATTTCATCATTTTCTTTTTTAATTTTTTTTTGTAATAGCTCTAAATCTTTTTTATTTTTTTCATTAACTTTTTCTAATTTTGTTAAGGTTTTTTTTCCGATATTTGAGTTATTAATTATATAATTAATATCAATAAATGCGATTTTTTCACTTGCATACAATAAATTGGACAAATTTAAAAAAAGTAATAATGCCAATAATAATTTTGTAAATTTTAACATTAAAAGGTTGTGCCTAAATTGAATCTAAAACTTTCAGTTTTATCTGTAGGGGCTTTTGAAATTGGTTGAGATAGAGAAAAATTAAGTGGACCAACTGGTGTAAACCAGTCTACTGCTATACCAGCAGCACTTCTAATTCTGTTTGAGTCGCTTAAAGATGAGTCATAATCAACACCCCATATATTAGCTACATCTAAAAATAATAGAAAATCTGTGTTTTGAGAATTTTCAAGTATTTGTGGAATAGTAGATGAGAAATTTACAGCCGTAATATAATTTCCTCCAATATAATCTTCACCATCTTTTGGTCCCACTTTACCAAATTCAAAACCTCTTAATTTGCTGGATGGAATATTCAATCTTTCTGATAATTTAACATCGTCATTTGATAATGAGTTTACTGCACTTAAATATAAAGAAACTGTAGAAATGTTTTCATCATACAACTCTGTAAAGTACCTATAATTATAAACATTTCGTAAACTATTAGTCTCACTAATTACAGGTATATCAACAGTATAATATCCTCTAAATCCATCAGATGTTTGAAATTTTTGATTTCTTTTATCATAATCGAAGTCTAATTTTAAAAAAGAGTCCCAGTAATCACCTTCTTGTGTTTTTTGTCTGGCAGATGCAGAATTGTCAGTATCTATCTTTTCATAGTAATTTGAAGTACCGATACCAAATTTAAAATCATCTAAATATTCAAATTTTGATCCTACAATAAAACCTGTTCTTGTGGTCTTGTAACCAAAATCCGTCAATTTATCAGTTTCGGATGACTCAACTGTAGTATAAATAAGTTTTTCAGTATTTAAGAAATTTGGATTGGTAACAGAAAACTTACCTCTGACAGTATCGGTGCTTAGGGAGAGATCAGCAAAAAGCCTTATACCTTTACCTAAAAAATTATTTTCAGAAATTCCTGCTCCAATTGTATTTCCAGATGTTCCAACACCAGCTGAAGCTGATATTTCACCAGTTGGCTTTTCTTCAATTGAAAGATTAATTATCTTATTTCCATCTTTAGAACCTTCTTTAATTTCAGAAGTAACTGATTTAAAATAATTCAAGCTCTTTAAATTATTTACAGTCTTATTAGCTAAAATTTCATTAAAAACGTCACCTTCATCTAAAGCTAATTGATTTCTAATAACAGATTCATGAGTAACGTTGTTTCCAAATATATTTATTCTTTCTACAAAAAACTTCTTTGTATCTTCTAGAATAAATCTCAGATCTAATTTGTCATCAGTTAATTTTTCAATAACATCAACTTTTACAGTTTCATATTGTACATCGAGAGCAACTTTATCAATTTCCTCTAAAATTTTATCTAATGAATTAATTGAATACGGTTTTCCAGTAAGATCTTCAAAAAGTTCCCTTAATTTTACAAAATCATCATTCGAGTAATCATTTGGTAATTCTAAATTTAGAGATCCAAAATTAATTTTTTTACCAGCATCAATATTATAAATTAATTCAAATTCATTATTGTTCATAAGTTTAGCAAATGAACTATTAATTTTTACGTTATAGAAACCTTTGTTTAAAAAGAAGTTTTTAAGAAGCCTAGAGTCGAATGCTATAAGTTCTTCATTAAGAAACTTTTTTCCTGAAATAAACTTCCAAAACTTATATTCCTCACTTAAAATAACTCTTCTTAGTTTACGATCTTTATAAATTTTATTACCAATAAAAGAAATTTTTTGTATTTTTGCTTTTTCACCTAAATTAATTTCATAATTAATATTAACAAGATTGTCCCCAAGTTCTTCAACAAAGACATCTGCAGTGGCAAAATAATAACCAACAGTTTTTAAATTAGATATGATTTTATCTTTATCTTGATTAAGTAAAAGTTTATTATAGGAAGACCGTTCCTTAAGATAAAGGTCTTTTAAAATAATATCTCTTATTTTTTGTGCCTTAATACCATTATAATCTAGATTTTGAATTATAGGAAATTCTTTAACAATTATTTTTAAAATATTTTGATTAAAACTAATTTTTACATCTTCAAAATAGTTTGTTTCATAAAGCTGTTTTAATATTAAATTAATTTTTTTTGCATCAATATCATCATTTATAGATACTGGATTAAAAATCTTAATAGTTTCATCTGTAATTCTTTCATTCCCTGAAATTTCTATTTTTTTTACAACTTCACTAAGACTTTCAAATGTTAAGAAGTAAGTAATTATTAAAAATTTTAAAAAAAGTTTAAACATAAAGTAATTCTATATATTATAAAAAATCCTTTTATATACCTAAAGAGTTCATTTTGAAACTTACATAATCTCTTAATCGGTAAATATCTTCAATATTTCTAGGCTTAATTTTCTTATATTTTTGAAATTCATTTAAATTCGAAATTTTTATAATGAGATTTATTAATTTTTTAAAATTTATCTTCCTATCTAAAAATTTTAAAACCAGATAATCATTAATTGTAATTAATACTGTTTCATATAATGAAGGATGTTTTGGTAATTTATTCAATATTTTTACTAATGGAAATTTTGATAAATCAACTTTTTTTAGATTTAAATTATTCAAATTTTTCAAATTTAAAGGCTTGGTTTTAAAAAGTTTTTTTTCAGAAATGTATAATGAATTATGAATAGGTATTTTCATGTCAGGATCATGAGCAAGTATTTTTGTTAAACCATTTTCAAATTTTATTATTGTATGAACATAAGATTTTGGATGTGTTAAAATTGAAATATTTTTATAATCTAAAGAAAATATATTTTTTGCCTCTATTACCTCAAAAACTTTATTCATAAGTGTAGCAGAGTCAATTGTAATTTTTTTTCCCATTCTCCAATTTGGATGTTTTAAAGCATCAGAAGTTTTAATTTTACTAAATTTTTTAATAGGTAAATTGATAAAGGGGCCACCAGATGCTGTAATATATAACCTATCTATATTTTCTTTATTTTGATTTTTAATCAAAGACCAAATAGAAAAATGCTCAGAATCAATGGGGATAAATTCTGTTTTATATTTATCTATTTTCTTTTTAATCAAGTTCCAACCACAAATTATTGACTCTTTATTTGCAATTGCAATTGTTTTGGTCTTTTCTATAATATTCAAAGTAGGCTCTAAGCCATCTAAACCTGTAATGGAACTCATAGTATAGTCAATTTTCTTTTTAAAAATTTTATTAAAACTTTTATAATTGTTGTAAATATTTATATTTTTATTTTTTCTTTTTAAAAAATTGTAGCCTTTTGTATCTGTGATTATTAAATTTTTGACATTTAAAAATTTCGACTGTTTATATAACTCTTTATAATTTTTATTTGCAGTCAAAAGAACTATTTCAAAATTTTTTTTATCTTTTTTAATTATATTAACTAAAGATTTACCAATCGAACCTGTAGATCCTAATATTGCAACTCTTTTTTTCATTAGATCAATTTACCAGTCAATTCAATTATATAAAATAAAGGTATAGCAAAAATCATACCATCAATTCTATCAAGTAAACCTCCATGACCAGGTATAATATTTCCAGTATTTTTTACCTTTGATAATCTTTTAAAATATGAAATTATTATATCTCCAATCTGACTTGCGGAAGAAATCAAAATTGTAGTTACCAGCCAAATTATTGTTACTTGATAATTATAATAATGAAAAAACAAAACAACGAAAAGTGTTGAAAAAAAATAACTACCTATCATTCCAGCATAGGTTTTGTTTGGACTAATTTTTGTTAATTTTGGTCCTTTAAAAATCTTACCAAAAGCGTAACCACCAATATCAGTTGAAATACAAATAAAAAGTGGAAGTAATATAGTATTGTTGATTGCTAATTGGTAAAAAGTGTAAAACGAAAAAAATAGAAATAGTATTCCTAATAATCTATAAATTATTCTTTTAATCATTTTGCTCCATTCGTAGGAGGAAATTATAAAACAAGTTATTGTTAAAATGTTAAGATAAATAGAACCCTTAATTATAAGATAAAGAACTAAAGGTAATAAGATTATTGAACTTAATATTCTTTTAAATAAATTAGTCATTAAATATTTCCAAAATTCCTTTTTACTGATTTATAATCTTTAATAATTTTTATATAATCTTTTTCATTAAATTCAGGCCATAATTTTTTTTCAAAAAAAATTTCAGAATAAGCTAGTTGCCATAACAAAAAATTACTAAGTCTTTTGGTATTTCCAGTTCTAATCAGAATATCTGGATCAGGGATATTATTAGTTTGCAAATATTTATCTAAATTTTTTTCATTAAGTTTATCTTTTTTTTTAGATAAATTCTTAAAAGCATTAATTAGCTCTGATTTAGATCCATAATTTAAAGCTAAATTTATTTGAAGTTTAGTATTTTTTGAGGTTTTTTTTTCAGATAAATTTAATAATTTGTTAAGTTTAGTAGAAAAATTTTTAGTTCCAATAATTCTTAATTTAATATTTTTTTCATGCAGTTCATCAATTCTAGTTTTTAGAAAATTTTCTAATAATTTAAATAGATAATTAATTTCTTTTTTAGGTCTTTTCCAATTTTCTGTAGAAAATGCATATAATGTTAAAAATTTTATTTTTTGTTTAATTGTTTCTTTAATAACTTTTTCAACTGTATTTAATCCAGCTTTATGACCAGCATTTCTTGAATTTTTGTGCTTCAAACCCCATCTTCCATTACCGTCCATGATAATGGCTACATGATTTAAAGGGTTCATATTGTCATTATTTCTTTTTCTTTTGATGAAACTTTTTCATCAACTAATTGAATATGTTTATCAGTAATATTTTGTACATTTTTTTCAAAAGTTTTTTCCTCATCTTCTCCAATTTTTTTTTCTTTCAGAAGTTTTTTTAATTCTTCATTTGCATCTCTTCTAATATTTCTAATAGAAATTTTACATTTTTCTCCCATCGACTTAATCATTTTTCTAAGTTCATTTCTTCTTTCTTCATTTAGCTCTGGGATTGGTAATCTAATCAATTGTCCATCTATCTGAGGATTTAATCCTAGTTCTGATTTTTTTATTGCTGAGTCTACTAGAGCTACATTGTTTTGATCCCAAACTTGAATATTAATCATTCTAGGTTCTGGTGTAGTGATGCTTCCAATTTGATTTACAGGCATCTGTTGACCATAAACATCAACTTTTACAAGATCAAGCATTGCAGCGTTTGCTCTTCCAGTTCTCAATGATGACAGCTCTTTAGAAAATGCTTCTATGGATTTATCCATTTTGAGGCTATGTGATTTTTCATCAAACATTTATTCCCCTATTTTAATTCTGCTAAACTCCTTGATCTTTAAATCATTAATAGCAAGTTCTTTTAAAACATCCTGAACTTTTTTTTTTGGTTCCATTACCCAAGCCTGCGTTAAAAGAGCATTATCTTCTTTAAATTTGTTCATTTTACCTAAGCTTATTTTTTTTGCAATATCTTCTGGTTTACCAGAATTTTTTAACTCTTCGGTTACTAATTCTTGTTCTTTATCTATTATTTGCTTATCAATAAGACTTGACTCTAGAGCTAATGGGTTTGAAGCAGCAATGTGCATAGATAACTGCTTCCCAAAATTTTTAACTGCATCTGAATTCTCTTTTGTTTCTAAGGAAACTATTACAGCTAATTTAGCTAAATTGTCTTTTACTACAGTATGCAAGTATTGATAATTTACAGTAGAAGAATCAGAAATAGTTTTTGTTTTACCAATAGTAATTTTTTCACCAATTTTAGCAATTAATGCAACTAAATTTTCCTCAACTGTTATATTATTTTTCATTTTAGTAGTTTTTAATTTTTCAATATTTGAGTTAATTTGATTATTAAGTTCACTTAGTTCTTTAACAAAATTAATAAAGTCTTCATTTTTTGCAACAAAATCTGTTTCACAGTTTACTTCAATAATAGATGTTTTTTTTTCATCACCACTTATTGCAACAACACCTTCTTTTGCATCTCTAGACATTTTTTTTGATGCTTTTGAGATACCTTTAACTCTTAAAATTTCTACTGCTTTGTCTAGATCTCCACCTGACTCCTTGATTGCTAAATTACAATCTTTAAAACCTGCACCTGTGGCTTGTCTTAATTTTTTAACTTTTTCAACATCACTCATGCTAATTTAGTTTCCCCTTTTTTTCATTGGAAAATTTTTTTTCAAGCTTCTCTCTATCAACTTCAGCAACAGTTTTCTCTTCAGTTTCCTTTTTTAATTTATTCTTTTCTATATTAATTGACGGTGAAGATTTTTTTGCAGCAACAATAGTTTCTTTAATCAAATTACAATAAAGATCTATGGAACGTCTAGCATCATCATTTCCTGGTATTGGATAATCAATTCCATCTGGATTTGAATTGCTATCGAGTATTGCTATTATTGGAATTCCTAATTTGACAGATTCTTGAATTGCTAGTGACTCATAATTTGTATCAATAATAAAAACTAGGTCTGGAACTTTTTTCATTTCTGATATTCCACCTAATGATCTTTGAAGTTTGTCTTTTTTAACTGACATTTTTAGAAGCTCTTTTTTTGTAAAGCCCCTATTTTCAGCAACTAAATCTATTTCTAATTTTTTTAGTTTTTTAATTGAGTTTGATATAGTTCCCCAATTAGTAAGCATACCACCTAACCATCTATAATTTACAAAATATTGATCAGTTTCCTTAGCTACTTCTGCTACTGCTTCTGAGGCTTGTTTTTTTGTAGAAACAAATAAAATTTTGCCATTATTTTCAATAGTTTTAAAAACTTTCTCTAGGGCTATTTTGGTTAACTCGAGAGTTTGCGTTAAATCAATTATATGAATGGAGTCTCTTTTACCAAAAATATATTTTTTCATTTTTGGATTCCATCTTAAAGTCTTATGCCCAAGATGAACTCCAGCTTCTAAAAGTTGTTGAATTGTTACGTTAGGTATCTTCATATTTTTTCCCGGTTAAGCCACCACAGTAATTTCCAATAAAGGACCGGAGGTATAAAACCAATAACTGTGTGCGTGTTAATTAATTTGGTGTTTATTTACAAAGATTTTTCTTATTTAACAAGTGTAAATTAACTAATTATTGCTGATATTTCTTTATTTCTCAATAGATTTAGGGTTTTTCTATCAATATTTCTCTTATTTTGTAATTGAAAATTTAAAAAATGATCCTTATCATAAAATTTGATATTCACTATAGTTTCACCTTTATTTACTAAAATTTTTGAAATTTCATTGATTTCTTTTGAGGATTTTAATTGAAATGTTACTTGATTTATCGGTTTATTTAATAGCTCTTTAAGAGAACTTATTTTTTGAACATTAATTCTTTTAAGACGATTTTCACCATCTGAAATAGATTTAATTAAAGACAATATCAATGAACTTCCCTCTTTTAATGTTTCTCGATTTGTCTCTAATATTTCTGAAAAAATAAACAGCTCAAAAACACTTGTTAAATCAGTTAATTTTAAAACAGCATAAGAATTACCTTTAGCTGTTTTTCTCTCATTTATTTTTAATAAAGTTGCAGCAATATTAGTATTTTTAGATTCATCGTTGTCTAGAAATTTTTGATAATCGATTATATTATAATCATCAAAGATATCTTTATATTGATTTAATGGATGATCAGAAATAAAAAAACCAACAGACTCAAATTCCTTAGACAGTCTCTCTTCAAATTGCCAATCATCGACATTTAAGACTATTTCCTCTTCTTGATTTTCATTTTCACCGAATAAATCTTTTTGATTAGCAGATTTATTTTCAAAAATATTTTTAGATTTTGTTATAAGGTTTGGTATCGAATTAAATAATGATTGTCTGTTAGAATTCAAATTGTCAAATGCACCAGCTTTTACTAATCCTTCTAATTGAAGTTTGTTAATATCTTTTGGATTTACCCTATTTAAAAAGTCTGAAATTGATTTAAATTTTCCATTCTTTAATCTTTCATCAACTATATTAGATATCGCTTCATAACCTACAGCTTTAATTGCTCCTAATGCATAATAAAATTTTTTATCATCTGTTTTAAAATCAGCAAAACATTCATTGATATCTGGTCTTTGTATTTCAATATTCAATCTTTTTAATTCTTCATAGAATTCACTCAATTTATTTTGATTTGATATATCCATTGTCATGGATGCAGCAATAAATTCCTTTGGGTAATAAGTTTTTAAAAAAGCTGTTTGATACGATATAATCGCATAAGCTGCTGCATGGCTTTTATTAAATCCATATTCTGCAAATGGTTCAATTTTTAAAAAAATTCCTGCTGCCACATCTTTACTAATTCCATTATTTAATGCTCCAGCTATAAAATTTTGCTTTTGTTTATCAAGTTCAGCCCTTTTTTTCTTTCCCATCGCTCTTCTCAAAAGATCCGCTTGACCAGCAGTAAACCCAGATAATTTTTGTGCAATTTGCATGACTTGCTCTTGGTAAATAATTACCCCATAAGTCGGTTTTAATATATCTTCCAATAAAGGGTGAAGATAATCAGGTTCTTGTCTTCCATGTTTGCAATCATTATAAGTTGGGATATTACTCATCGGTCCAGGTCTGTATAATGCTACCAAAGCAATAATGTCCTCAATATGATTAGGTTTCATTTGTGTCAAGGCTTCTCGCATCCCTGCACTTTCAATTTGGAATAGTCCAACGGTTTTACCAGAGGATAATAGTTCAAAAACTTTCTGGTCTTCAAAATCTATATTTTCAATTTGAAAATCATTTATTTTTTTTCTAACTAATTTTTGAGTATTATTTATTACTGTAAGTGTCTTTAAACCCAAAAAATCAAATTTAATTAAACCAGCATTTTCAGCAGAATACATGTCAAATTGAGTTGATGGTAATAATAAATTTGAATTTGTATCTTTATAAAGTGGAACGAATTCTGTTAATTTTTTATCTGCAATAACAACTCCAGCTGCATGAGTAGCAACATTTCGATTTAAACCTTCTAATTTTAATGAGAGATCTATTAATTTTTTTACTCTTGGGTCGTCATTTATTAACTTTTGTAGTCTCGGTTCACCAGCGATACATTCAGTTAAAGTTTGAGGCCTAGATGGATCAAAAGGTATCATTTTTGATATACTATCAACAAATCCATAAGCTAATCCTAAAACTCTTCCTACATCCCTAATAGCCATTCGAGCTTTTAATTTCCCAAAGGTAATAATATGAGCGACACTGTCCTTATATTTTTTTGTCAAATATTCAAAAACTAAATCTCTTTTATCCTCACAAAAATCAATATCAAAATCTGGCATTGAAATTCTATCTGGATTTAAAAAACGTTCAAAAATCAAATTAAATTTAATTGGATCAACATCAGTAATGGATAAACACCAAGCAACTAAAGAACCTGCTCCAGAACCTCTGCCTGGACCAACGGGTATATCATTTTCTTTTGCCCATTTAATATAATCTGATACTATCAGAAAATAACTAGCATATTTCATCTCAATTATTATTGATAGCTCATGCTCTAATCTATCTTTGTATTCAAAATAGATTTTATTAGAGGAAAGATCTTTTTCATCTACTTTAAAAATTTTTTTAAATTTATCATTCAATCCATCAAAAGAATCATTTCTAAGTATTTGACTTGCATCACCACCTTTTTCTGAACTAATGTTGGGTAAAATTGGTTTGGACTGTAGTGGTCTAAAATTACAACGAAATACAAAATTGTGATTATTTTCTAAAGCTTCTGGTATATCAGAAAATAATTCTAACATTTCTTTATCTTCTTTTAAATAATGTTGATTGCTAAATTTTATTCGTTTTTTTTCATTAATATACGTTTTATTTTTTATACAAATTAAGGTATCATGAGCTTCATACATATTTTGATTTAAATAAAAAACTTCATGCGTTGCTATCAAAGGTATCTCTAATTCTAAAGATTTTGAAAGATTAAATTTTTCAAATGCTAATTCATTTTGATCACCATGTCTTTGAATTTCAATATAAAATCTATCTTCAAAATTATTTTTTAATTTGGAGTACAAATCTTTAATTTCACTGAATTTTCCTTTATCAAACAACTGTCCAAACAGACCATTTATTGTTCCAGAAAATAAAGCTACTCCACTGTATTTTTTTAAAAGTTTTTTAAAATCCAAGTGTGGATCAGACAATTCATCATTATCAAGATATGAAAATGATGATAGTTCAATTATTTGTTTGTACCCTTCTTCATTTAAAGCATACAAAGGTAACAAACCGGTAGTATCACCATGTTTAAAATTTATTTGGGTACCAATAATTGGCTGTGTTCCAACTTTCGAAATTTTTTCAGCGAATTCTAGTGCGCCACATAAATTTGAAGTATCACATAGACCTAAAGATTTAATTTTTTTATTTTTAGAAAAATCCTTTAAATCATCAATTTTTATTGCTCCTTCACATATGGAAAATTGTGAGTGAATTTTTAAGTGATTAAATTTTTGAATTAGAGACTCAGGCATTAATGGTTTTTATATTACCATTAACCATTTCCAATAAGCAATCTGACTTATTAGCAAAGAATCTATTATGAGTTGCAAAAATTATCAATCTTTTTGCATTTATCTGTTTTTTTATTAAATCAAATACTTCTTTTGCAGTTTCTAAATCTAAACTTCCCGTTGGCTCATCTGCTAAAATAATTTGTGGATCATTAATTAATGCACGTGCAATTGAAACTCTTTGTTTTTCACCCCCAGAAAGTTCAGAAGGATAATGATTTGATCTATGTATAAGACCAACTTTTTTTAGTAAAATTTTAGCTTTATCTAATGATATTTCTCTTTTTTTTTCTGCAGCGAGGCTCGCTAAATAAACATTTTCTAACGCTGTAAAATCAGATAATAAATTATCTTGTTGATAAATAATTCCAATTTTATCTGCTCTTAATCTGTCATTTTTTGCTAAATTATTGAAATTAATTCTATCATTATCTACAAAGATCGTACCTGAAGTTGGTCTATCAATAAGTGATAATAAATTCAACAATGTTGATTTTCCTGAGCCTGATGGGCCAATCAATGAATAAATTTTACCCTTTTTAAATTTATACGAAATCTTTTTTAAAACTTTTATTTTTTTTAAATTATCAAAATTTTTGGAAATATCTGCCAATTCAATTAAATTATTCATATTTTAGAGCCTTAATTAAATCAAGTTTAGCTGCTTTCAAAGCTGGAAATATTGAAACAATTATAGTTACAAATATTGAGCACAATGAAATAATAAAAATTGATATTGGATCAATTTCTGAGGGCATTGAACTCAAAAAGTAAATTTCCTCAGGGAACAGACTAATATTGAATATTGTGCTAAGAAACTGTCTTAAATTTTCAACATATAACGAAAATGTAACTCCTAAAAATATACCAAAAGCAGTAGCGGATGTTCCTATAATAACACCAATTAAAAAAAATATTTTTACAATTGATTTATTTAAAACACCTATTGACTTTAAAATTGCAATATCTCTAGTTTTGTTTTTAACTAAAATTGTCAACCCTGAAATAATATTAAATGCCGCAACAATTATTATTAAAGACAATATTATAAACATTACATTTCTCTCAACCTTGAGCGCTGAAAAAAGAGAGTTATTCATATCTGCCCATGTATAAACAAAGTCTTTAGGAAAGTTATTCTGAGCGATAATTTTTTGATGATCTATATTTTGAGGGTTATTTAAATAAATTTCCAAATTTCTATCATTTCTATCTAAGTTAAAAAATTCTTCAAGTGTCTCTAGATTAATAAATGCTACATTATTATCAAATTCAATCATTCCACTTTCAAATATTGAAGATACTAAAAAAGTTTTTTGTTTAGGAAGATTTCCCACAATTGTTTCAATTCCAGCAGAAGACATTAAAGTTATATTATCTCCAATATCAATATTTAAAGTAAAACTTAACTCTTTTCCTACTGAAATATGATTTTGAGATAATATTTTATCTTTTCCTTGAAAAGATTTATTTTGAAAAATTTTTAACTTTGAAAAATCATTGTCCTGATATCCTCTTAATAAAATTCCTTTTGAAGTGTTACTTTTGATTATTATTGCTTCACCTGAATTACTTAAAATCAAGTCTTTAGATATATTTTTTAAATTTTGGTTTATATCTTTTATTTCAATCTTATTTTCATATGAATCCACAGTCATATGAGGATTAAAACCAACAATCTTATTTATCAGTTCTGTGCGAAAACCGTTCATTACTGACATAACTATGATCAAAACAGCTACACCAAGACCAATGCCAATGAATGAGAAAATTGATATTACATTTAAAAAACCATCTTTTTTTCTGGCTTTTAAAAATCTGAATGTAATTTCTTTTTCTAATGTGGAAATCAAATTTTTGCTTTTTGTTCTTTAATAATTTTAATAATTTCAGCTAAATTAATTTTTTGTGTTTCTTTGCCTACCTCTTTAAATTCTAATAATTCTCCTTCTGTTTGTTTACCAATAATTATTTGATAGGGGGCGCCTATTAAATTCATCTTTTTAATTTTTGATGAAAAATTTTCATCGGTATCATCAATTATTGTATCAATGTTATTCTGCTCTAATTCTAAATAGATTTTATTTGCCTTTTCTAGTGAAGAGTTATCATTTTTATTTATCATAGGAATTATAGAAATGTCATATGGAGCAACAGAAATTGGCCATTTCATGACTTCATTTTTTTCGTCATATTTAGCTTCGATTATAGCTCCTACTAATCTTGATACACCTATTCCATAAGATCCCATTTTAACAAAATTTTTCTTTCCATCAGGCAGGTCAACTGATCCTCCCATAGGTTTAGAATATTTATCTCCAAAATAAAATATATGCCCAACTTCTATACCTTTAGTTTTTAATCTGTTTGATTCTGAAACTTTTTTTTCAAAATCATCTTTATTAAATTTTTCATCTGTTACGGAGTAAAATTGTTCATATTTTTTTCTCAAATCCTCAAGAGATTTTTTATCAATTTTAGTTCCATCACTATCTAAATCAAAAATTCTTTTATCAGTGAAAATTTTACTTTCTCCTGTTTCTGCAAGTATAATAAATTCATGCGATAAGTTCCCTCCAATTGGCCCCGTATCTGCAGCCATTGGAATAGCGGTCAAATCTAATCTCTTAAATGTTTTTAAGTAGGATAAAAAAAATTTATTGTAAGAAAATAAAGCTTCTTCATCATTGATATCAAATGAATAAGCATCTTTCATGTAAAACTCTCTACATCTCATTATTCCAAATCTTGGTCTTATCTCATCTCTAAATTTCCATTGAATGTGGTATAAAAGTTGTGGAAGGGATTTGTATGACTTTATTGATGATCTAAATATATCCGTTACAAGTTCCTCATTAGTTGGTCCGTAAAGCATTTCACGATCTTGACGATCTTTAATTCTAAGCATTTCCTCACCATAATCTTCATAACGACCACTTTCTTTCCATATTTCACTTGATTGAATTGTTGGCATTAAAATTTCTTGTGCACCAATTTTATTTTGTTCCTCTCTAACAATTTGTTCAATTTTTTTCATTACCTTAAAGCCCAATGGTAACCAAGAGTAAATACCAGCTGAAGACTGTTTTATCATTCCAACTCTCAACATCAATTGATGCGATTTAATTTTAGCCTCTGAAGGATTATTTTTGAGGATTGGAATAAAAGATTTGGATAAATACATGCTAGATGATTATATTTCTTATATTTAAATATTCAAATTTCATTAAGAAATAAATCAATACGAATAAAATCGTTGTTATTACAGTACAATAAATGAACTTTTTCAACATTTTTGGATTCTCTGGTGAGCCTGAATCTTCACCTTCGACTTTAATGTATTTATTTCTATCTACATCAATTGGTAAAATAGCAAAAAAAACTATCCACCATATGATTATGTAGATTATAGCTAATCCTGTAATACTCATTAAATTTTTACTAGATTAATATTTGTAAATGGTTTTTTCCCTGTTTTTTCTTTAGTATATTTTCTACAAGCAATTTTAAGAGCATCAATAAGATTATGCTCTTGTTGTTTGCTACCAAGTTTGAATGTTCTTGTTGTTATTTCTATTTCTTCTTCTAAAGCGTAACAGTATTCTTCTTTATCATAAATTGGTAATCCCCTAAATGTAATTACTGGACTATTATGAATATTTCCTTTTGGTGTTATTAAAATTGTAACTTCTAAATACCCATTTGTTCCTAAATTTTTTCTATCTTTTATTGATTGTGAATCTTCCTCAACACTTACATTGCCATCCAAATACAATCTTCCACTTGGAGCTTTGTCATAAACTTCAGGCTCAATGCCAGGAGATAATCTTACAATATCTCCATTTTCAACTTGAACAGGATAAGGTACTTGCATTTCTTTGGCAAAATTAATGTGCTCAATCATATGTCTATGTTCACCATGGACTGGTATCACACATTTGGGTTTTACCCATTGGTACATATCTTTTAAGTCCTCCCTATTAGGGTGACCAGAAACATGAATAAATTCAGTTTCTTCAGATATTACCTCGATTCCATCTTTGACCAATTGATTGTGCAGTTTATATAGTTTTTTTTCATTCCCAGGTATAATTTTAGAAGAAAAAATAACTGCATCACCTTTTTCAATAAAAACGTCTGGATGGGTATAACTTGAAATTCTCATCATTGCACCCATAGGTTCACCTTGACTGCCAGTACACAAATAAACAATCTTGTCTCTCGAAAACTTTTTAGCCTCTCTAGGATCAACTGGTTCTATTGTATTTTTTAAATACCCACACTGTCTAGCTGCTTTATAGATTCTATGCATGGATCTTCCAACAAGAGATATTTGTCTTCCTGTTTTTTCTGCACAAAAAAAGGCTGTTTCCATTCTTGCAACATTAGATGCAAAAGATGTAATAATAATTCTTTTTTTTAGTCTTTGCATGATATTTAGTAAATTTTTTCTTACATCTAATTCTGATCCAGATCTTCCAGCGCTAAAAACATTTGTGGAGTCACAGATCATTGCAAGGACGCCCTCATTACCGATTTCTTTTAATCTTTTTGAATTTATTTCATCTCCAATTAAAGGATTTGGATCCACTTTCCAATCACCAGTATGAAGTATTATGCCTGCTGGTGTTTTAATTCTTAAACCGTTGGGTTCTAAAATAGAATGAGTTAAAGTGATATATTCTATGTCAAAAGGGTTCAATGATACTTTACCATTTAGTTCCACAATTTTTAAGTCACTGGTTATATCAATATGTTTTTCTTTAAATTTTTCTCTAATTAATACCGCTGTAAAGGGGGTAGCATATATTTTACATTTAAGTTTCGGCCATAAATGTGCAATAGCTCCGATATGATCTTCGTGAGCATGAGTTAAAACTATTCCCAATAAATTGTCTTTTCTCTCGACAATAAAGCCTGGATCAGGATAAATTAAGTCTATACCTGGAATAGTATCATCAGCAAAAGTAACACCAATGTCTACCATTATCCATTTATGATCTCCAGGTTGACCATAACCAAAAAGATTCATATTCATTCCTATTTCTCCAGATCCCCCGAGAGGACAAAATAATAATTCATCTTTCATTTATTTAATAAGCTTAGAAATTTTTATTAAACCTTTTATAGTAACATCTTTATTAAGTTTAAATTTAGTTTTAATTGAATTTTTAAATAAATCAGAAAACCCTCCAGTAATTACTAGTTTAAAAGATTTTCCTGTTTCTTTCTTAATCAAATTAACAATATTGTCAATTAAACCAGCATAACCCCAGAAAAAACCTGATCTTACAGCACTAATTGTATTTTTGCCTATCACTTTTTTAATACGTTTAAGATTTATCTTCGGGATTAAAGTTGCTTTATCCGACAAAGAATTAAGAGAAATTTTAATACCAGGAGCAATGATACCACCCCTATAAGTTTTTTTGGTAACAACATCAAAAGTTGTAGCAGTTCCAAAATCTAAAATTATAAAATTGTCTTTGTTGTTAAGTAAACCGATTGCATTTGTAAGTCTATCTGAGCCAACTTGTTTAAAATTCACCTTTATATCGATCAATGATCTTAATCTTAAATCTTTTACTTCATAACATTTCTTTTTGAAATTTTTTGACAAAAATCTTTTGATTGAAATAAATGATTTAGGAACAACACTGCAAAATAAAATTTTTTTAATTACTTTAAAATCTTTTACTAAATATTTTAATTTGTAATTAAGAACTTTATTATTTATCTTTTTTGATTGAAAATTAACATTATTTATAATCTTATACTGTGAATTTAACAAATAAACTTTAGTTTCTGAATTTCCTATGTCACCCAATATGTACATAATTATTTATATAATTTAGTCAGTTTTGTTTCAAAAATTTTTTTAAGTTGTTTTTCTATTTTATTTTTCGATATCTTCTTATTAATTATTTCACTTAAATTTGTTGAAGGATAATTTCTCAAGTTAGGATTTTTTATCAAATTTATTCCGATACCTACAATTAAGTATTTTCTATCAAGTTTACTAATTTTTTCTTGTAATATCCCACAAATTTTTTTTTTATTTATCAATAAATCATTGGGTTTTTTAAAGGTAATTTGCTTTTTATAATAAATAGAAATTAATTTTTTAACTAATAAACAATTAATTTTAGTAATTTGTTTTAAAGAAACTTTTAAATGATTTAATTTATAAAAAAAACTTACAAATAGATTTCCATTATAAGAAATCCATTTTTTTCCATATTGGCCTCTACCTTTTTTTTGATTGTTAGCAATAATCATCCCATAATCATTTTGTGAATTTTTGATAATTCTTATTGCTGAATTATTTGTACTTTCAACTTTTTTGAATCTAAAGATTTTGAATTTCATTAAACTATATTAATTTTAGAAACTACTTCAATTAATTGACTTGGAAAAATAAAGTATATTAAAATTAACAATGTAGAGGCAATTAATGAAAACTTAAGCCATAAACTATGGTCTGTATCATATTTTTCTTTTTCTTTATCAAAATAAATAATCTTAATTATTCTTAAGTAATAAAATGCTGCAACAACAGTTGATAACAAACCAACTATAGCTAAAAAATACATTGATTGTTCTAAAACAGATTTAAAAATATAAAATTTTGCAAAGAAACCAGCTAGTGGTGGAATACCAGCTAGTGAAAATAAGATTACTAATAATGAAAATGCTAACAACGGATGATTTTTTGATAATCCTGATAAATCTTCAATGTCTTCAAAATATTTATCATTTCTCTTCATCATCAATAAACATGAAAATAGACCTAAATTCATAAATATATAAATTGTAATGTATATAATTGAACTTTGAATACCATCATTTGAACCTGTTGCTAGACCTGCTAAAGTATACCCAATATGACTTATGGAACTATAAGCTATTAATCTTTTTAAATTAGTTTGACCTATTGCTGCAATTGCTCCAAAAAGCATTGAAGCTATAGAAAGAAAAACTAATATCATTTGCCATTGGTCAATTAAATTTAAAAAAGGAACATATAAAAATCTTATAAATACTGTAAGAGCAGCGACTTTAGGTACTATAGTAAAAAATAGAGTTACAGAAGTTGGAGATCCCTCATAAACATCTGGAGCCCACATATGAAAAGGAACAGCTGAAATTTTGAAAGCTAATCCGACAAGAATAAAGACAATACCAAATGTTAATGAGTATTGATCAGAATTTAATTGATCAGCTATCAAATTAAAATTCGTTGAGCCAGTGAATCCATAAATTAGTGAGCAGCCGTATAACAACAGTCCTGATGATAACGCACTTAAAACAAAGTATTTTAATCCTGCTTCAGACGATTTCAATTGATCTCTATTAAATGTTGCAAGAACATATAGAGCTAAAGATTGAAGCTCAAGTCCCATATAAAATATGATTAAATCATTTGAACTGATCATCACCATCATTCCTAGTACCGAACTCAAAATTAAAATAGGATATTCGATTTTAAATATTCTAAATGTTCTTAAATAATTTGATGATATTATTAGAACCATAAAGGCTGCTAATAACGTAACTATTTTCATAAAAGTTGATAAGTAATCAATAATAATACTACCATTGAATAAGATTGTCTGTTTTACACCTAATGTTTCATTAAATGAAATTACTGCAGTAATAAGAAGAATAATTAAAGACGTATTTTGAACTATTTTTGAACTATTTTTTTTAAAAACTCCTAAAATTAACAAAAACATTATTGACAATGAAAGAAAAATTTCTGGAAAAACTAATTCTAAATTTGTCATATCAATTACTCATTAAATTTAAGTTATAAGTTTTTATTAGATCTTCAATTGAAACTTCTATTGTATTTATTAAAGGGTCTGGATAAAAACCAAAAAATAAAGTTGGTATTGCAAGACAAATTAAAATAAATAATTCAGATTTATTCAAATCTACCATTTCTTTTAGTTCTAAATTAATTAATTTTCCAAAAATAACTCTTTTATATAGCCAGAGCATATATGCTGCTCCTATTATTACTCCCAAACTTGCAATGACAGCTACTAAAAAATTATCTTTAAATGCTCCCATTAAAATTAAAAATTCTCCTATAAAACCGCTGGTTCCTGGTAAGCCTAATGCAGCTAAAGTAAATATCATAAATAAAATAGAATATTTAGGAATAATTG
>VMHT01166891.1_pt1 | contig 26670 bp, 26 predicted proteins | sample 4693611 | NCBI WGS metagenome assembly VMHT01 (sample SAMN12280063, study PRJNA550983) | marine metagenome | isolation source: seawater sampled from same location over 5 years 0.02-0.2 micron viral filtrate | place: USA: collected off the coast of southern California halfway between the port... ...
CCCGATAAAGAAAAGCGAGAAGGCACGAGAGATAACATGTCGCAAAATGACCCCGGCAGCTTTGAAAAAGAGTTTCTCGATAGCGATGTAGATTTGCGCATTGCGCATCCGTCGCCGGGGGCTGAAATCTATTCGCGCTCATCCGGTTTTAACCTGCCTTCATTGCGCGCCGTATTTTTGTTTCTGGTCATGGTCGGTGGTGCCGTGGGCGGCACTTATTATTATGCTTTCCAGCAAGGTCTTGAAGAAGGGCAGCGCAGCCTGCCGCCGGTCGTGCTGGCTGAGAAAACCCCGATTAAAGTTCCGGCTGAAAATGTGCCGGGCGGCGTTCCGGTGAAGCCGGAAGACCTGAATATATATGGCGTGATGCGCGGCGCGGCGCGGCCTGAAACGCCGCAAGCCAAACCGGCATCTCCGGCAGATAATGCCACCGGCACGATTGAAAGCCTGATTGCCCGCACGGAAGACCCGTTTGAGCAGGCGCTGAATGTGCCGAAAGCAATTGCTGAGGATGAGCGTTTGCCGGCCGGCAACAGCATTCGGGTTTTGCAAGACGACCCATCGGTTGAAGTATCGCCGCCGCGTCCCGAATTAAATCGCGCTCCCCGCGCTGCCGTAAGGCCGACGCCGACACGGACACAGACGCAGACGCAGACGCAGACGCCTGCGCCGGTGATTACCCGCTCGGCCGCTCGCGATGATTTTATGGTGCAATTGGCGGCGTCGCGCTCGCGCGCTTTGGCGCGGGGCGTTTATTCGGGCCTGCAAAATAATTACAGCGACCTTCTAGGCCAGCGCAATCCGCTGATTTTGCGCGTTGACCTCGGCGATAAGGGGATTTTCTATCGCGTCAATGTGCCGGGTTTTGAAAGCCGCAATGCTGCCAGTTCTTTCTGCGCCAATTTGAAAAGCCGCGGGCAAGATTGTCTGGTGCGCAAGCAGCCGTAAATATGACGGCCTATTCTCCGGTTATTTTTGGCCTTGGGGGCCTGCACATGACCGCCGATGAAGCGGCGTTTTTTCATGATGTGCGCCCGTGGGGTATCATTCTTTTTGCCCGCAATATAGAGAACCGCGACCAGTTGCGCGCGCTGACCGATAGCTTGCGCGATGCGGCGGGGCGGGCTGATTTGCCGATATTGATTGACCAAGAGGGCGGGCGCGTGGCGCGTTTAAAGCCGCCGCTTGTCGCCGCCTATCCGCCAATGGGGCTTTATGGCGAGATGTTTGCCACCGACCAAGCCCGGGCCATTGAGGCGGCGCGTTTGGGGGCGGCTTTGCTGGCGCATGATTTGTTTGAATTGGGCATCAACATTAACTGCGCGCCGTGCCTTGATTTGCGTTTGCCGGAAACATCTGAGGTGATTGGCGATCGCGCTTTTGGCGATGATGTGATGCGCGCGGCAACGCTTGGCCGCGCCGTGATGGACGGGCTGGAAATGGGCGGCGTGCTGCCGGTCATTAAACATATTCCCGGGCATGGGCGCGCTTTGGTCGATAGCCATCTCGAATTGCCGCGCATTAGCGCCGACCGCGCCACGCTTGAGCAAAATGATTTCGCGGTTTTCAAACAATTGAATGACGCGCTTATCGGTATGACCGGCCATTTGCTGTATGAGGCGATTGATGCCGAGACCGTCAGCACTTGCTCCAAACCGGTGATTGAGGGCGTTATTCGCCGCCATATCGGTTTTGACGGTTTGCTGATGAGCGATGATATTTCCATGTCGGCACTGCGTGATGATATTGGTGCGCGCACGATGGCGGCACTTAAAGCGGGCTGCGATATGGTGCTGCATTGCAATGGCGATATGGGGGAAATGCAGGCAGTGGCCGCGGCTCTGCCGCCGCGCCCGTCAGTTGATGCCGCGCCGCGTATTCACCGCGCCGATGACGCGTTGCATGGGCTGGCCTCAGAAGTGCCGAAAGGCGCGCGCAAAGTCTGGGGAGAACTGATGGGGGATGTTTTCCCCGAATCGCAGAACGCGCTATAAAGCGCTATGGAAGAAAACCGGACGGATACGCCGCAAGCCAAAGCCCCGCCAGAGGATGGCTTTCAAGAGGGCATTGCCTATCAGGCCGCCACAGAAGACGGGCTTGCCCTGCATCTGGAAGGCTATGATGGCCCGCTGCATATTTTATTGGCGCTGGCGCGCACCCAAAAAGTTGACCTCAAGCAAATTTCCATTTTGAAGCTGGCCGAGCAATATCTCGATTTCATTCGTGAAGCGCAGGATTTAAAGATTGAACTGGCCGCTGATTATTTGGTCATGGCGTCTTGGCTGGCTTATTTGAAGTCGCGACTCATTTTACCGCCGCCGCATGATGATGAGGTCATGGATGCCGAAGAAATAGCGGCGCGTTTGGTGTTCCGCTTGAAATGTCTTGAGGCGATGCGCGAGGCGTCGGCGCAGCTTATGGGCCGCGATTTGCTGGGTCGTGATTTTTTTACCCACGGCATGCCTGAGGGTATTCGCATTAAGCGACAAAGCACTTATGACGCCAGCCTCTATGAGGTGCTGGCCGCTTATTCCACCCAGCGTCTGCGTAATCATTATGAAACATGGTCGCCGCCCAAAATGAATGTGCTGAGTATTGAGCGCGCGCGGATGCGTATTGAGCGTATGCTCGGCAAGCTCGATGAATGGGAATCGATGGACGCTTTGGTGGCCGGTGATATGCGCGACCCGCAAAAACGCCGCACAACTATGGCCAGCTCGTTCAGCGCATTTTTGGAATATGCCCGAGACGGGCGCGTTGAACTCCAGCAAAACAAGAATTTTGACAGCCTGCTGGTGCGCCGTGCGCGGCCTAAAGCGGCGGTCGCCGACCATGCAGCTTCAGAGTCAGGAACAGAGTGATGAGTGAAGACGACAAAAAACAAGTCGAATTGCGTCCGGTTGAAGCCGAGGATATTCGCATTGTCGAAGCCGTTTTATTCGCCGCAGAGGAGCCGCTCGACGCACCCAATATCGCCGATAAGCTGGCCGCCAATGCCGATGTGCCCGCCATTATGGCCGCGCTTTGCGAAAAATATGCCAAGGCCGGATTTAATCTGCAAAAGACCGGAAGTAAATGGGTGTTTCGCTCTGCGCCTGACCTAGCTCATGCGTTGCAAAAACATGTGGTGCAGCAGCGTCGCCTGTCGCGTGCCGCGCTGGAAACGCTGGCGATTATTGCCTATCACCAACCCGTCACCCGCGCCGAGATTGAAGATATTCGCGGCGTGTCGATTTCTAAGGGCACGTTGGATGTGCTGCTGGAAAGCGAATGGGTTAAAATTCGAGGCCGCCGCCGTGTGCCGGGCCGTCCGGTGACTTACCGCACATCCGATAATTTCTTGTTGCATTTTGGGCTGGAAGGCCTGAATGATTTGCCCGGGCTGGAGGAATTGAAAGCCGCCGGTCTGTTGGATGACAGGCTGCCGCCCGGCTTTGAAGTGCCGGCCCCCGACCCCGATAATGACCCTGACGAAGACCCGCTGGAAGCCGGAGATGATGGCGGGGATTTAGAACCGCTGGAAATGGATTTGCCGGAAGATGTTGCCGATAATGCGGCTGAGGATACAGCAGGGGATAGCGCTTCGGCATGAGTGAGGCGCTTCGTTTCAGCAATATCTCGTTTCGCTATGATGACGAGCAAGTCGTCCATAATGTCAGCTTTTCAATAGAGCAGGGTGAGATTGTGTGCCTGCTGGGGCCATCGGGCTGCGGCAAGACCACTTGCTTGCGTCTCGCCGCAGGCATGGAGCAACCGCAAGAGGGCACGATTTCCCTCAATGGCGATATTGTTTCTTCTGCCGATAAGCTGGCGCCGCCCGAGACGCGCCATATCGGATTTTTATTCCAAGAGTTTTCGCTGTTTCCGCATTTAACGGTCTATGACAATATTTGTTTCGGCCTGACGGATTTATCAGCCGCTGCGCAAAAGGCCCGCGCGCTGCAATTGCTCAAGCAAGTGGGCTTGAGCGGTTATGCCGAAAAATATCCCCATAGCCTGTCAGGCGGCGAGCAGCAACGCGCCGCTTTGGCCCGGGCTTTGGCACCATCGCCCAAATTGGTGCTGATGGATGAGCCATTCTCCAATCTTGACCCGCAATTGCGCGACCGCATGCGCGATCTGACCTTGCATTTGCTGAAACAAGTCGGCGCGGCGGGGCTGGTGGTGACGCATGATGCCGCCGATGCGCTGCGTATGGCCGACCGCATTGCCGTGCAGGTGGATGGTGACATTTTGCAAATCGACTCCCCTGAGGCGGTTTATCGACACCCCGCCAGCATTGATGTGGCGCGCATGTTTGGCGCAGTGAATTTGATTAAAAGCAAAACGGGCTTTCAGGGCTTTCGGCCTGCTGATGTCGCGCTGACCGGTGCGCCGGATGATTTTACCTTTACCGGCGAGATAACCGTGACGCGCCTGATGGGGGCGGATTGGCTGTGCTTGATTAAGGGCGCGGATGGCGTGGGCTTTGAAGCCTTGCTGCACGGGGAGGTGCCGCCCGAATTGGGGACGCACAAATTCTTTGTGCCGCAAGCACGCCTTATGCTATTCAAAGACTGAAACTAAAGGGGTTTACCAATGGGAATTAGCTGGGTTCAAATACTGGTTGTTGCCGTCCTGCTGATATTATTATTCGGTCGCGGACGCATCTCATCATTAATGGGCGATGTCGCGCGCGGCATTACAAGTTTCCGTCAGGGACTGCGCGAAGGCACAGATGACGCCGCAAGCGAAGATGGTAGCGGACAGACCATTGAAGGCGACGCGGTCACCAAATCTGAAGAAGATAAGTAGCGGGGCGCGCCGATGTTTGACATTGGCTGGACCGAAATGCTGGTTCTCGGCGTGGTCGCACTGCTGGTTTTGGGGCCGCGCGAATTGCCGAATATGTTGCGCATGATTGGCCGATATGCCGGGCAGATGCGCCATATGGCGTCCACCTTTCGCGCGCAGCTGAATGAGATTTCCAATGAGATAGACACCAAAGCCCAGCTTCAAAAGCTGGCTGAAAAAGATTTGGATATCGACCTGCCGGATTTATTCGATGACGGCCCTAAAGACGAAAAAGAGAAAAAGCGTGGCTGAAGAACAAGACGCTCTGGCCCGCGGTGAAATGCCGATGTTTGACCATTTGGTTGAACTGCGCGCGCGCTTGCTGTGGAGTGTTGCTTGGTTTGGCGCGGCCTTTGCCGTGTGCATGTTTTTCGCCTCCGAGATTTTTGCCTTTTTGCTTTGGCCGTTTGAGCAGGCCGTGGGCGAGGCGAGCGATTTGGAGCTGATTTATACCGCGCCGCATGAATTCTTTTTCACGCAGATTAAGCTGGCCATGTTCGCCGGATTATTTGCCGCCTTTCCGGTAATTGCCTATCAGCTTTATCGCTTCATTGCGCCCGGGCTTTATAAAACCGAGCGGCGCGCCTTTCTGCCTTATCTGATTGCCTCGCCCTTATTATTCGCGCTGGGCGCATCGCTGGTGTTTTTTCTGGTCATGCCGATGGCGTTTGAGTTTTTCCTCGCCATGCAGCAGGGCAGCAATGATAGCGGCACGGCGGTGCGTATGGTCAATCGGGTGAGTGAATATTTATCTTTCACCATGGTGTTGATGCTGGCCTTTGGTCTGTGTTTTCAATTGCCGGTCGTGCTGACCTTATTGGGGCGGATTGGCGTGGTGACGGCGGATGGTCTGCGCGCCAAGCGGCGTTATGCGATTGTCATCGTATTTGCCGTGGCTGCGCTTTTGACGCCGCCGGATCTCATCAGCCAAATCGGCCTCGGTGTGCCGACTTTGCTGCTTTATGAAATTTCGATTTTATGCGTCGCGGCCATGCAAAAACCGCGCGCCTAGTGTTGCTGGCTTTTGCCCGCGCGCCGCTTTATACAGAACAGGAACACAGCCAAGCGAGTCGCCCATGCATGATATTAACGCCATACGCCAAGACCCTGATGCTTTCGATGCCGCATTGAGCACGCGCGGCGTCGCGCCTTGCGCGGCTGAATTATTGGGGCTGGATGATGGCCGCCGTGCGGCGATTGCCGAGGCGCAGCAATTACAAACCAAACGCAATGAGGCGTCGAAGAAAATCGGCCAAGCCAAAGGGCAGGGCGATGAGGCCGAAGCGAAACGCCTGATGGATGAGGTCGCGGGGCTAAAAGACGCGCTGCAAAAAGCCGAGGAGGCCGAGCGCGCCGCCAATGCGGCACTGACTGATGCGCTGGCCACCATTCCCAATTTGCCGCTGGCCGATGTGCCGGTCGGGGCAGATGAGGACGGCAATGTTGAACTGCGCCGTCATGGTGAGCCGAAAGCCGGGTCGGCCGAACATTTTGAAATTGGCGAAGCGTTGGGCATGATGGATTTTGAGATTGCGGCGGCGCTGTCCGGTTCGCGCTTTGTCGTCTTGCGCGATGGCTTGGCGCGTCTTGACCGGGCGCTCGGCAATTTCATGATTGACCTGCACATAAATGAATTTGGCTATCGCGAAAACGCGCTGCCGGTTTTGGTGCGCGATGATGCGGTGTTTGGCACGGGCCAATTACCGAAATTTACTGAGGATTTATTCCGCACGGAAAACGGCTATTGGCTGATACCGACTGCCGAGGTGACGCTGACCAATTTGGTGCGCGAGCAAATTACCGATGCCACAAAATTGCCGATGCGCCTGACTGCTTTGACGCCGTGCTTCCGCTCTGAGGCGGGGTCGGCGGGGCGCGATACGCGCGGCATGATACGCCAACATCAATTCACCAAAGTGGAGCTGGTCAGCATCACAGATGCCGAAAGCGGCGCCGATGAATTGGAGCGCAAAACGCAATGCGCGGAAGAAGTGCTGAAACGTCTCGGCTTGCCCTATCGGGTGATGCAGCTATGCACGGGCGATATGGGCTTTGGTGCGCGCAAAACCTATGACCTCGAAGTTTGGCTGCCCGGACAAAATGCCTATCGCGAGATTTCCAGCATTTCTTATTGCGGGGATTTTCAGGGGCGGCGCATGAATGCGCGCTATCGCCATGAAGGCGATAAGCAAACGCATTTTGTGCATACGCTCAATGGCTCGGGTCTGGCGGTTGGCCGCACTTTGGTCGCCGTGTTGGAAAATTATGTGAACGCTGATGGCACGGTTACCGTGCCTGAAGTCTTGCGTCCTTATATGGGTGGCGTGGAGATAATAGGGGAAGCCAATGGGTAAATCTGTCGGACGGATTTTAGTCACCAATGATGATGGCATTGATGCGGCGGGCTTGGTGTCCGCCGTTAAAATTGCTGAAACCCTGTCAGATGATGTGTGGGTGTTTGCCCCCGCCGAAGAAATGAGCGGGGCCAGCCATTCCCTCAGCCTGTCAAAGCCCATGCGGGTGATTGAATTGGGGCCGAAGCGCTTTGCCGTGACCGGCACGCCGACCGATTGCGTGATGGTGGCGACGCGCCATGTGCTGCGCGATAATCCGCCGGATTTGGTTTTATCAGGCGTGAATTTCGGCCAAAACATTGCCGAGGATGTCAGCTATTCGGGCACGGTGGCGGGCGCGAAAGAGGGCACGGTGTTTGGCATTAAATCCATAGCCATGTCGCAAGCCGTGATGTTTAACGGCGAGCCGGGCACTTGGGTGCCGCGCTTTGAGGTCGCTGAAAAACACGCGCCGACTCTGATTGAGAAATTGCTCGATTGCGATTGGCCGCAAGAAACACTCATCAATCTCAATTTTCCGCATATTGATATTAACGATAATCCGAAAACTCGCGTGGTGAGGCAAGGCAAGCGCGATCGCTCTATTTTGGGGTTGGAGGAGCGCATCGACCCACGCGGGCGCAGTTATTTCTGGTATAATTTTGACAGGCTGGTCGATGAAAACGGCGATTTGGTTTACACGCCCGGCAAAGATACTGACATTGAAGCAATCACGCAGGGCCATATTGCTGTCACGCCGCTGCAAATGGATCACACACATGGTGACATGGCGGCAGAACTGGCTACAATTTTTGGATGACGCTTAAAACCAAACAAGAAAAACAAAATAGCGGGTTCACCGCTATGTTTATGTGCGCCGCCTTGTTTTTTCTGGCGGGCTGCGCGCAAATTGAATCGGGCCGTTGGTATGACAGCGACAGCAATAGCTCGCGCCCGACATCAACCAAAACAACCAAGCCAGCGGCAAAAGCATCGCCCGCCAAGTCAACCGGCGAGAGCCGCGTGGCGCAGTTTTGGTCGCGCATGCGGGCAACGCTGGACCGCCGCCCCGAGGCGAAAAAAGCCCGCGCCCAAAAGAACCGAACCTCAACAGGGCGCAAATCAACTGCGGCAAATACCAAAACCGCAAATGGCCTGCTGGTGGTCGGCAAGGGCGACACTTATTACAGTCTGGCGCGGCAATATGATGTGCCGCTGCGCGCCCTGCTGGAAAATAATAATGCCAAGCCGCCCTATATTTTATCGCCGGGCGACCGGGTGCGCTTGCCGACACAGGCATTTTACGAGGTGAAGAAGAAGGACACGCTTTACTCTATATCGCGCGCCCATAAAACCGATGTCGCCACATTGGCCAAGCTGAACGGATTGGGCAAACCCTTCACCATCAGCGTTGGCCAGCGTTTGCAAATACCGGGCTTGCAAGCCGCGCCGGTTGGCGCTTCCAAAGCTGCGCGCGTTGTTGCCAAGACTAAAACCCAACCCAAGACCCAACCCAAGACCATGCCATCGGCTCCCAAAAGGGTCGGGCGGTTTTTGGTGCCGGTCAAAGGCTCGATTATTTCCGGCTATGGGCCGAAGGATGGCGGCCTGCATAATGACGGCATTAATATCGCCGCCCGCGAAGGCGCGCCCATTCGCGCCGCTGAAAACGGCGTGGTGGTCTATACCGGCAATGAATTGCGCGGCTATGGCAATTTGCTGCTCATTCGCCATAGCGGCGGTTGGGTAACGGCTTACGCGCATACATCGAAATTTTTGGTCAAGCCGGGCGCGCGGGTGAAGCAGGGTGAGGTGGTGGCCGAGGTCGGACGCACCGGAAATGTTGACCGCCCGCAGCTGCATTTTGAGTTGCGGAAGGGCACACGCGCGGTTAATCCGCAATCACTTATCTAACTCACTGATTTAGGGCTTAAATGCTTGGCGTTGCGACGCTTCTTGCGTATAGTCCGGTTCACGAATACGGAGATTCTCATGCTAATTACCCCTGCTTATGCGCAATCCGCTTCCGGCGGCAACGCCCTGTTTGAATTGCTTTTTCCGCTGGTGATGGTGTTTGCCATTATCTATTTTTTGATTATTCGCCCGCAGCAAAAGCGTCAGCGCGAGCATCAGTCTATGGTTGATGGCGTGTCGCGCGGTGATACCATTATCACGCAAGGCGGTTTGGTCGGCAAAGTCGCCAAAGTCGGCGATGATGAGCTTGATGTCGATTTCGGTGAAAATGCGCGTATGAAGGTCGTGAAATCCATGATTATTTCGGTGCGCGGAAAGAATAACGACTAATTTAGTCGCCAGAGGCTTTTCATGCTGCATTTCTCAAAGTTTAAAATCACCGGCATTGCCCTGCTGATGCTTGTCGGCGTGTTGTTTGCGCTGCCTAATTTCATGCGCGAAGAAACGCGCCTGTCGCTGCCCGATTTCGTGCCATCCGGCACGCTTAATTTGGGTCTGGATTTGCAGGGCGGGTCGCATTTGCTGCTCTCTGTCGATACGGATTCCGTGCAGCGCGAGCGGCTTGAGGATTTAACCTCGGATATTCGCCTCGCTTTGCGCGGGGAACGCATTGGTTATTCCGGCTTGTCGCGCATTGATAATGGCGTCAGCGTGAACATTCGCGACGCGGCCGATATGGAGAAAGCGGCGACGGTACTGCAAGATTTGGCGCAACCGGTGAGCGGTGGTGTTTTGACAAGTTTTGAGCAGCGCGCTGATTTGGATGTTGAGAATACGCAAGGCCAGACATTTGTTTTGCGCGCCACGCCGGATGCGATTGCCGCGCGCAATACGCGCACGGTGCAGCAATCTATTGAGATTATTCGCCGCCGTGTTGATGAGTTGGGCACAACCGAGCCGACCATTCAGCGGCAAGGGGAAAAGCGTATTTTGGTTCAAGTGCCCGGGCTTGATGATCCGGAGCGGTTGAAAGCGCTATTGGGCCAAACCGCGAAGATGAATTTCCACCTCGTTGACCAAACCATTAACGGTTATGACGTTGTGGGCGGCAAACGCCCGCCTGCCGGGTCGCGCCTTGTTTACACCGATACCGAGCCGGAAGTGCCTTATGTCATTCGCCGCCGCGCCATTGTCAGTGGCGAGCGTTTGGTTGATGCGAGCGTCGGCTTTGACCAGCAAACAAATGCGCCCGAGGTTAATTTCCGCTTTGATACGCTGGGCGGTCGCAAGTTTGGCGAGGTGACGCAGGCCAATATCGGGCGGCCTTTCGCCATTGTGCTTGATGATAAAGTGATTTCAGCGCCGATTATTCAATCCGCCATTTTGGGCGGTTCGGGCCGCATCACCGGTAATTTCAGCGTCCAAGAAGCCAATGATTTGGCGATTTTGCTGCGCGCCGGTGCCTTGCCTGCGCCAATGAGTATTTTGGAAGAACGCACGGTCGGCCCGGGCTTGGGCGCAGATAGTGTCGCCGCCGGTCGCATTGCGTTGATTGTCGGCTTTTTCGCCGTTATCGGCTTTATGGTGGTTAGCTATAGCCTGTTCGGCCTGTTCGCCAATGTCGCATTGATTGCCAATTTGCTGCTGATTATGGCGGTGCTGTCGGGCTTGCAAGCCACTCTCACCCTGCCGGGCATCGCCGGTATCGTGTTGACGGTCGGCATGGCGGTTGACGCCAATGTGCTGATTTTTGAGCGCATACGCGAAGAACTTGCTTTGGATAAAGCCCCGATTATCGCCATTGATATGGGCTATAGCCGCGCCTTGAGCACTATTTTTGATGCCAATGTCACGACGTTTTTGGCGGCGATTATTTTGTTCCAGCTTGGCTCCGGCCCGATTAGGGGCTTTGCCATCACGCTGGCCATTGGCATTGTCACCTCGGTTTTCACGGCCTTCGTATTAACCCGCTTGTTTGTGGCGCTATGGCTGCGTCGCCAAGGCAAGCCCGAAGCCTTGCCGCTTTAGTCGGAGAGAAAAGATGAAAACGTTAAAACTGGTTCCGGCAAATACCGCCATTGGCTTTATCCGCCACCGCACCATTGCCATGTCGCTTTCTCTGGTTTTGGTGATTGCCTCCATCGGCGTGTTTCTCGCCAATGGGCTGAATTTCGGCATTGATTTTCGGGGCGGCACATTGATTGAGGCGAGCGCAGAAAGCCCCGTTGATTTGGGTGAATTGCGTGGCCGCTTGGGCGCGCTTAATTTGGGTGAGGTGCAAATTCAGGAATTCGGCAAAAATACCGATGTGCTTATTCGCATTGCCGAGGCTGAGGGCGCAACAGATGCCAGCAATAATTTATCGGCAGTCGAGCGTGTGCGCGGCGAATTGGCCCGCGACTTTGATGTGCGGCGCGTGGAAATTGTCGGCCCGCAAGTCAGTGCCGAGTTGATTCAAACCGGCCTGATGGCGGTTGTGGCGGCGATTGCTTCCATGCTGATTTATATTTGGTTTCGTTTTGAGTGGCAGTTTAGTGTCGGCGCGGTATTGGCGCTGGTGCATGATGTGGCGCTGACCATTGGTATTTTCGCGATGTTGCAGCTTGATTTCAACCTGTCCATTTTGGCAGCGATTTTGACCATTGTCGGTTATTCGATGAATGACACAGTGGTGGTCTATGACCGCGTGCGCGAAAATCTGCGCAAATATAAGAAGATGGATTTGTCTGAATTGCTGAATATCGCCATTAATGAAACGCTGTCGCGCACGGTGATGACCTCGGTCACCACCATGTTGGCCTTGCTGGCGCTTTATCTTCTCGGCGGTGAGGTTATTCGCGGCTTCACCTTTGCGATGATATGGGGCGTCATTGTCGGCACATATTCATCCATCTTCATCGCTTCGCCCTTGCTTATGCTATTGGGCGTGAAGCGCGACTGGTCGGGCACACAAGTAAACTAAGCGCCGGTTGCCCCGGCCTTTTGTCGGGTGCTAAGGTGTCAATAACGATAGATTCGGAATAGGGGAGGCTGTCATGGCTGCAATTCTTTCATCACTTCGCAATACGGTTATTGCGGGTTTCGTTCTGGCCTTCTTGCTGGAGCTTATGTATCTCAATAGTGGCGGCACTTTCGACACAACATTTTGGGCATTTTTGTTCCGCTGGCTGCACGTCTTGAGCGGCATTATGTGGATCGGCCTTTTGTATTATTTCAATTTCGTGCAAATCCCGAATATGCCGAATATTCCTGATGAGCAGAAGCCTGCCATCGGTAAGGTGATTGCACCGGCCGCCCTGTGGTGGTTCCGTTGGGCCGCTATGGCGACTTTGGTCACCGGCCTCATTCTTGGTTACATTAACGGCTATATTCACGACGCCATGTCATTGGGCGCAATGAATGACTTCGCCGTGCCGAAAAATATCGCTATCGGTATTGGCATGTGGCTGGGCATTATCATGTGGTTTAATGTTTGGTTTGTTATCTGGCCAAATCAGAAAAAAGCCCTGGGCATTGTGGATGCCAGTGCTGATGAGAAAGCTGCATCGGCGCGCACCGCCATGTTGTTCTCACGCACCAACACCATGCTGTCCGTGCCCATGCTGTTTGCTATGGTTTCCGCTCAGAATATTTACTAAGCGGCACAAAATTTGGAGGAGGGGCCGCCATTGTGCGGCCCTTTTCTTTAGCGGAGATGGAGATGGACGAAGCCTTATTAAGGCAAGAGCTACGCGGATTGGATGGCGATTTATATCTATGCCATTTATTCGCGCCTGCCGCGCAACGCGCCCGCTTGCTGACGCTTTATCATCTCTATGCCGATATTGCCCGCATTCCGGCCTCAGTATCAGACCCGATGGTCGGCGCCATTCGCTTGCAATGGTGGCGCGACTTACTCGACGCCGTTGCCAATGGCGATGCGCGCGGCACACCGATTGGCGAGGCTTTGCTGGCGCAGCCCATAGCCAAAGACCGGATGTTGCCGCTGATTGATGGCCGCGAAGCAGCCTTGCCCGAGGGCACACGCGGCATTGCGGAATTAGAGGCGGAAGCGGCTCAAATCGGGCCTGCCTTGATGCGCTTGGCCGCTGAGATTTGCGACGCGTCTTGCGATGAGGCGCTATTGGCGACAGCCGGAACGGGGTTTGAGTTAATGCGGCTTGTGCCTGAAAACGGCGAAGCCGTGGCGGCGCGGGCGGCGGCATTTTTAAGCGAAGCCTGCGCGGCATTTAACAAATTACCCCGCGCCGCGCGCAAGTCGCTATTGCCGGTTTTCCTGCCTATCGGGTTGGCGCGCCGCCAAGCGCAGCATTATCCGGCCCGGCGCAGCTTGCTGATGTATCAATTAGTTTTGTTGAAGATGGCATTTATCGGGCGGCTTTGATTTGCGTTTCGCGGTCTTTTTGGGTTAGGCTAGAGGGGTTCTAAAATAATAAAAAGGGAACGCTTATGTTAGATTTCTATCCTAATGAGCGGTTTGCCGTGTTTATCGACAGTGCCAATTTTCGGCGCTCAAAACAAAGTATCAATATGTATGTCGATGACGTGAAGCTGCTCGAATATTTCCGTAAGAATAATGGTGAGAGTATTTTTCTACGGATTTACCATTATGAGTCCATTCCGAAAGAGGATGGCTCGCAAGAACGCTCTGAATTGGTGCATCGCATTCATCGGCGGCTCGACTTCATGGCCTATAATGGCTTCACCGTTGTCACCAAACCGTCGAAAGATTTTATCGACAGTTCGGGCGAGGCGGTGCTGAAGGGCAATATGGATGGTGAGATGATTGTCGATATGATGGCGATTAGCGAAAACCTCGATCATATTGTGGTGTTTTCCGGCGATGGCGATTTTCGTTATGCGATTGAAAAGCTGCAAGAGCGCGGCAAGCGCGTGACGGTTATCTCGTCAGAGGGGTCGATTGCCAATGAGTTGAAGCGACAGGCCGACACTTATGTCGATTTGGAAAAGCTGCGCCCCTATATTGAAAGCACGCATGAGGCGACGCGCCAAGTTGCCGAGGCTTAATTTAGGCTTGCAGCCAGCTTGAGAAATCAGCTCGTGCGCGCGCGGTAAAAGCGCGTTGGCGCGCCTGCTTTTTGGCTTGCATACGCAATTTGCCGCGCAGGCGCTTGCCATCGTCACCAACCGGCGCGGGCAATGGCTCAAGCTCCGGCATCAGTCCGAAATTAACATTCATCGGCTGAAAGGTTTTGGCATCCGCATTGACGGTGATATGCGCCAGCAAAGCGCCGAAAGCGGAGGTCATGGGTGGATGCGCCACCGCGCTGCCTTGTATTTGGGCGGCGGCAAAACGTCCGGCCATCAAGCCGATGGTGGTGCTTTCCACATATCCTTCAACGCCGGTAATTTGGCCGGCAAAGCGAATATGCGGCGCGTTCTTCAAACGCAATTCGCCATCCAGCAGGCTTGGGCTGTTGAGAAACGTATTGCGATGCAGGCCGCCAAGCCGCGCAAAACGCGCATCCTCAAGCCCGGGAATAAGGCGGAACACATCTGTTTGCGCGCCATATTTCAGCTTGGTTTGAAACCCAACCATATTAAATAAAGTGCCGAGCGCATTATCTTGGCGAAGCTGCACCACCGCATGGGCTTTGACATCAGGATTATGGGCATTGGTCAGGCCGCGCGGCTTCATCGGCCCGTGGCGCAGCGTGTCGCGCCCGCGTGCCGCCATCACCTCAATCGGCAAGCAGCCGTTAAAATAGGGCGTGTTTTCTTCCCAGTCCTTAAAATCGGCCGTGTCGCTTTCAATCAGCGCATCGAGAAACGCATGATATTGCGCCTCATCCATCGGGCAGTTGATGTAGTCCTTGCCCGTGCCACCTTCGCCGGTCAACTCGCCCGACTTGTCATAGCGCGACTGGTGCCAGCAAATATCCATATCAATGCTGTCGCGATAAATAATCGGCGCAATCGCATCAAAGAAAGCCAGCTTGTCGCTGCCGGTCATTTTGCCGATAAGCTCAGACAAGGCAGGCGAGGTGAGCGGGCCGGTGGCGATAATCACATGCTGCCAATCGGCAGGAATATCGGTCACTTCGGCGCGTTCAATCGTAATATTGGGATGCGCTTCAATCTTGCCGGTCACGGCCTCAGAAAAACCCTCGCGGTCAACCGCCAGCGCGCCACCGGCGGGCACTTGATGCGCGTCGGCGCAGCCCATAATCAGGCTCTCGCTATCGCGCAATTCGGCATGCAATAAGCCAACCGCATTGGTTTCGGCATCGTCGGAGCGGAAGGAATTTGAGCAGACCAATTCGGCCAGGCCATCGGTGACATGGGCGTCGGTTTTGCGCACCGGGCGCATTTCATGCAAGACCACTTGAACACCGGCTTGCGCCGCTTGCCACGCCGCCTCTGAACCGGCCAAGCCGCCGCCAATAATGTGAAGCACTTTTTCCATGCGCTTCAATTACACGGTTTGGCGGCCGAGCGAAAGCCCTATGCGTGTGGCGTGATGGGGAGTTGCGTTGTTGGCTTTTGCAGCGTCAAAAGGGTGAACATGTCAAACGGGCCGAAGCTGTCTTCATCCATTAAATACAAGTCGGCCTCAGCGAAGTTGAGTTGCGAGCGGCAGAAATCCGAATGAAAACCGATCTTGCGCGAGGCCGGGGCAATGGCGCGCTCGGCCATAGCCAGCATGCGGTTATCTTCTTCATCGGCGCGGAATTGATTGAATAAAAATATCCGTCCACCCGGGCGCGTGACCCGCGCAATTTCTTGCAAGACTTGCGTAGGATTGGGCACGACCGACATCACGAAAGTTGCCAATACACTGTCAAAAGCGCCATCGGCAAATTGCAAATCGCCCGCATCCATGACATGCAGACCGGCGATATTTGCGAGTTTTTTGCGCTCGGCGCGTTGCGCGGCGCGGGCCAGCATATCCTCTGAAATATCAATGCCGGTAATGGTCAGGTCGGGCCGAAAATAGGGCAGGGATAAGCCGGTGCCAGTGCCGACATCCAGCACATTTTGGCCGTGGGTTTCATCATTCAGGCGATTGACGATTTTCTTGACGTATTTGCGTCCGAAAAGGGCAAAGGTGAAATCATAATGTCCCGCCCAGCGGGCATAGGAACGGCGCACATCATCGGCACGCAAGGGAGTGTGAACAGTCATTTTGTTTCCGTTTGTTTTTATTGTTCGGAAACTTGAATTTATTCAGCCGCAGCCTTTTTCGCAACTGATTTCTTTGGTTTTAAAAGGCGCGCAAGATATTGGCCCGTATAGCTTTTCTTAATCTTTGCGACATCTTCAGGCGTGCCCGTGCCGACAATCTCGCCGCCGCCATCTCCGCCTTCCGGCCCGATATCAATAATCCAATCGGCGGTTTTGATGACTTCCAGATTATGCTCAATCACCGCCACCGTATTGCCGCTATCGACCAGCTCGTGCAGCACTTCCAGCAATTTGGCGACATCGTGGAAATGCAAGCCCGTGGTTGGCTCGTCCAAAATATACAGCGTGCGACCGGTGGCGCGTTTGGATAATTCTTTGGCCAGCTTGACCCGTTGCGCTTCGCCGCCCGAAAGAGTTGTGGCTTGCTGGCCGACTTTGATATAGCCGAGGCCGACCCGTTGCAGCGTCACCATTTTATCGCGCACCATCGGCACGGCCTTGAAGAAATCGGCGGCTTCATCGACCGTCATATCCAGCACATCAGCGATTGATTTATCTTTAAACCGCACTTCCAGCGTCTCGCGATTATAGCGCTTGCCGTTGCAGCTATCACATTCGACATAAACATCGGGCAGAAAATGCATCTCGATTTTAATCACGCCATCGCCCTGACAGGTCTCGCAGCGTCCGCCCTTGACGTTAAACGAGAAACGCCCGGGCTTATAACCGCGCGCCTTGGCTTCCGGCAGACCGGCAAACCATTCGCGTATCGGCGTGAACGCGCCCGTATAAGTGGCGGGATTGGAGCGCGGTGTGCGGCCAATCGGGGATTGGTCAATATCAATCACCTTGTCGAGCAAATGCAGCCCGTCAATCGTGTCATGCTCAGCCGGTGTGGCGCGGGCATTATTGAGTTTGCGCGCCAGCGATTTATACAGCGTGTCAATCAGCAGGGTCGATTTACCGCCGCCCGAGACGCCGGTGACGCAGGTGAATGTGCCCAGCGGAATTTCCGCCGACACATTTTTTAGATTATTGCCGCGCGCGCCCTTAACGGTGATGCATTTGCAGGCATTGGTTTCGCGCCGCTGCTTGGGCACCGGCACTTCAAGCGCGCCAGATAAATATTGTCCGGTCAGGCTCTTTTTGGTGGCAACGATTTTCTTCGGCGTGCCTTCGGCAATCACTTCGCCGCCATGAATACCTGCCCCGGGGCCGATATCGACAACATGGTCAGCCGTCATAATGGCTTCTTCATCATGCTCTACCACGACCACCGTATTGCCGAGGTCGCGCAGCCGCGTCAGCGTGTCCAGCAGGCGCGAATTATCGCGCTGATGCAGGCCAATGCTCGGCTCATCCAAAACATAAAGCACGCCGGTCAAGCCTGAGCCGATTTGCGAGGCGAGGCGAATACGCTGGCTTTCACCGCCTGATAATGTGCCGCTATTGCGCGACAGGGTCAGATATTCCAGCCCGACATCATTGAGGAATTTCAGCCGCTCGCGAATTTCTTTGAGGATACGCACGGCGATTTGCTTCTGCTTGCTGTTGAGTTTTTTCTCCAGCTTATTGAACCAATCTTCCGCCGCCCGAATGGACATTTGCGACACTTCGCCGACATGTAAATCTGCAATTTTGACAGCCAGCGCTTCCGGCTTCAGGCGATAGCCGCCGCAGGCATCGCAATCGGTGACGGATTGAAATTTTTCAATTTCTTCGCGCGCCCAATTGCTGTCGGTTTCCTTATAGCGGCGTTCCAGATTGGGAATAACGCCCTCAAACGGCTTTTTGGTTTTATAGCTACGCAGGCCATCATCATATTCAAAGGTGATGACCTCTTCGCCCGTGCCGTAAAGAATGACCTGCTTGGCCTCTTTCGACAGGTCATTCCACACATCGCTCATTTTAAATTTATAATGGCGCGCAATGGCCTCTAAGGTTTGCGTGTAATAGGGCGAGGAGGTTTTCGACCATGGGGCAATCGCGCCCTTATAAAGCGTCAGCCCGCCATCGGGCACAACCGCAATCGGGTCGATGAAAAACTGTGTGCCCAGACCATCGCAAGACGGACATGCGCCAAACGGATTATTGAACGAGAATAGACGCGGCTCAATCTCCTCAATGGTAAAGCCCGACACCGGACAGGCAAAGCGCGCCGAAAAAATTAGGCGGGCGGGGTCTTCATCATCGGTTTTCTTATCGGCCATTTCCGCCACGGCAATGCCATCGGTCAGGCCAAGCGCGACCTCCATCGAGTCGGCAGCGCGATTGCCGAGGTCGGGCTTGATGACAAGGCGGTCAACAACCACGTCAATATCATGCTTCAGCTTTTTATCGAGGGCGGGCACATCGGCAATCTCATAATAAGCGCCATCAACTTTAACGCGCTGAAAGCCGCGCTTTTGAAGCTCGGCAAAGTCGCGGCGATATTCGCCCTTACGCCCGCGCACAATCGGCGCCAACAGATACAGCCGAGTGCCTTCGGGCAACGCCATCACCTTATCGACCATCTCGCTGACGGTCTGGCTTTCAATCGGCAGGCCGGTGGCGGGCGAATAGGGGATGCCGACGCGCGCATAAAGCAGGCGCAAATAGTCATAAATCTCGGTCACCGTGCCGACGGTTGAGCGCGGATTGCGCGAGGTGGTTTTTTGTTCAATCGAAATGGCCGGGGAGAGGCCATCAATCTGGTCAACATCCGGCTTTTGCATCATCTCAAGAAATTGCCGCGCATAGGCTGACAGGCTCTCGACATAACGCCGCTGCCCTTCGGCATAAATCGTGTCAAAAGCCAGCGAGCTTTTGCCTGAACCCGACAGGCCGGTGACCACAATCAGCTTGTCGCGCGGCAAGTCGAGCGAGACATTTTTCAAATTATGCTCGCGCGCGCCGATAATGCGTATCTGTTTGGCCTGAGGGGCTTTGCTCGTCTTACGGGGTGCCATAGTGTTTCCTGTTTGACGCATAACTTAGCCCTCTTTAGCGCTTTGACAAAAGGCCATTTCGTCACCCCTGCCGCTTCGCCGAGTAATCCACAGCATTAAGCGGGCTGAGAGGTCACAGTGATAGGCGTTGCCCGCCGATTCACCTAGTGTGATGCGATAAGAAGGAGAAACATCATGGCTGGAAGTGTGAATAAGGTTATTTTGGTCGGCAATCTGGGGGCAGACCCCGATGTGCGTAGCACGAAGGATGGCCGCCCGGTGGTTAATTTGAGCGTCGCAACAAGCGAAAGCTGGCGCGATAAGAGTTCAGGCGAGCGTCGCGAAAAAACCGAATGGCACCGTGTTGTTATCTTCTCTGAAGGTCTCTGCCGCATTGCCGAGCAATATCTCAAAAAAGGCTCGAAAGTCTATGTCGAAGGCCAGTTGCAAACGCGCAAATGGCAAGACGATAAAGGCGCTGACCGCTATTCAACTGAGGTTGTGCTGCAAAATTATGGCGGCGTGATGACCATGCTGGATACCCGCAATGGTGGCGGTGATTTCCAAGCTGTCGGTAACGATTCGGCTCCAATGGCAGCCCCGAGCGGCGGCGGCGGGGAAATCAACGACGACATCCCTTTTTAGGGCCTTAAACGTCAATAAATACAATGGCTTAAAAGCTGTGGGCAGGCGGTGTTTTAACTGCTTTCCGGCGGCGATTTATGCTATTGTTTTTGATGTAAACCGGGCCGTTTTCAGCCCTGATATGGAAGAGGCATTTTGACCGAAGAACCTGAAAATCAGAACGAAAACGAGGGTCAAATCGACGATCAGCGCGAAGACGAAATTGTCGATGAGATTGTCGCCGAAGACGCGTCTGACGCCCCGGCCGAAGAAGGCACGGAGGGTGAAGCAAGCACGCCGGAATCCGGTGATGGCTCAGGTGAAGGCTCTGGTAATGGTTCCGGTTCGGGTGACGGGCCACCGCCCATAGATGATGGCGATATTGAGCCGATAAGCATTGAGGAGGAGATGAAAACCTCCTATCTCGATTATGCAATGAGCGTGATTGTCTCGCGCGCGCTGCCAGATGTGCGCGACGGCTTGAAGCCGGTTCACCGCCGCATTTTGTTCTCCATGAATGAGAACGGATATGATTATAACAAGCCCTACCGCAAATCAGCCCGCGTGGTGGGTGATGTTATCGGTAAATATCACCCGCATGGCGACCAGTCGATTTACGACGCCTTGGTGCGTATGGAGCAAGAGTTTTCCATGCGTCTGCCCTTGCTGGACGGTCAGGGTAATTTCGGTTCGGTTGATGGCGACCCGCCCGCTGCCATGCGTTATACAGAAGTCCGTATGGCCAAACCGGCGCAGGCTTTGCTGGAAGACATTGATCGCGACACGGTCGATTTTCAAGACAATTACGATAATTCAGAACGCGAGCCGATGGTCTTACCGGCGCGCTTCCCGAATTTGCTGGTCAATGGCGCGAATGGTATCGCCGTTGGTATGGCGACCAATGTGCCGCCGCATAACCTGGGTGAACTGATTGACGCGACGCAGGCCATTATCAGCCAAGAAGAAGTGACCGACGAAGAATTGCTGCAAATTGTGCCCGGGCCGGATTTCCCGACCGGCGCGCTTATTTTGGGACGCAATGGGTCAACCTCTGCCGTGATGACCGGGCGCGGCTCGGTTGTCATGCGTGGCCGTGCGGCGGTTGAAGAAATTCGCAAAGACCGCGAGGCCATCATCATTACGGAAATTCCGTATCAGGTGAATAAGGCCTCAATGATTGAGAAAATCGCCGATTTGGTGCGCGATAAAACCATTGAGGGCATTGCTGACCTGCGCGATGAAAGCGACCGCGACGGGATGCGCGTGGTTATTGAATTGAAGCGCGATGCGGTTTCCGATGTTGTGCTGAACCAGCTTTACCGCTACTCGCAACTGCAAACCAGTTTTGGTGCCAATATGCTGGCGCTGAATAATGGCCGCCCGCAATTAATGAATTTGCGGCAAATGCTGGAGGCCTTTATCGCCTTCCGCGAGGAAGTCGTCACCCGCCGCTCGAAATTTGAACTGAATAAAGCCCGCGACCGCGCCCATGTGTTGGTCGGTCTGGCCATTGCCGTCACCAATATTGACGAAGTGATTGCGCTTATTCGCAAAGCACCATCGCCGCAAGAGGCGCGGAGCCAATTAATGGGACGGGCCTGGCCGGCCCAAGATGTCGCCGAACTGGTCGCGCTGATTGATGACCCGCTGCACCGCGTGGCCGATGATGGCACCTATCGGCTGAGTGAGGCGCAAGCCCGAGCCATTTTGGAGCTTCGTCTGCAACGCCTCACGGCAATGGGCCGCGATGAGATTGGCGATGAGCTGAAAGTGTTGGGCGAGCAGATTGCCGATTTGTTGGATATTCTGCGCAGCCGTGCCCGCGTCATGGCGATTATTCAAGAAGAATTGGGCGCCGTGAAAGACGAATTTGCGACCCCGCGCCGTTCTGAATATGTCGAAGATGATGGCGAGGTCGATGATGAGTCGCTGATACCGCAGGAAGACATGGTGGTGACCGTCAGCCATGCCGGTTACATTAAACGTGTGCCGCTCTCAACTTATCGCGCGCAACGGCGTGGCGGTAAGGGGCGCGCCGGTATGTCCACCAAGGATGAGGATTTCGTCAGCCGGATTTTTGTCGCCAATACACACCAGCCCGTGCTGTTTTTCTCGACCACCGGCATTGTTTACAAAATGAAGGTTTGGAAGCTGCCCGCCGGTAGTCCGCAATCCAAGGGTAAGGCCTTGGTCAATTTGCTGCCGCTTGATGAGGGCGAGACCATTGCCGATATTATGGCGCTGCCCTCAGATGAAGAAAGCTGGGCTGATTTGAATGTCATGTTCGCCACCAGCTTCGGCAATGTGCGCCGCAATGATCTGTCGGATTTCGTGCAGATTAACCGCAATGGTAAAATCGCCATGAAGCCGGGCGAGGGCGAGCGTATTATCGGCGTTGAAACCTGTAATGAAGATGATGATGTGCTGCTGACAAGTTCCAGCGGGCGCGCCATTCGCTTTCCGGTCGATAAGGTGCGGGTATTCCGCAGCCGCAATTCTACCGGTGTGCGGGGCATTCGGCTCGATGAGGGCGCGAGCGTGATTTCGCTGGCCATTTTGCGCCATAGCGACGCGACACCGGCCGAGCGCACCACCTATCTGAAACAGGCCGCCGCCATTCGTCGTGCTGCGGCAGGCGATGATAATGAGATTGAAGATGTCAGCGTTGATGAGGATGTTGAGGCCACGGAAGAAGTGGCGCTGTCCTCTGAGCGTTATGCCGAAATGGGCGGAAAAGAGCAGTTTATTCTGGCCGTGAGCGAGAATGGCTATGGCAAACGCTCATCAGCCTATGAATATCGCGTCTCCGGTCGCGGCGGTAAGGGCATTATCGCCATGACCCTGTCTGAGCGTAATGGCGACCTTATTGCGGCGTTTCCGGTCGATGAGAGCGACCAGATTATGCTGGTGACCAATAATGGCACGCTTATTCGCTGTCCGGTTGATGATATTCGCATTGCCGGACGTAATACGCAGGGCGTGACGATTTTCAAAACCGATGATGATGCGAAGGTTGTCTCGGTCGCCCATTTGGGGGAAGCTTCAACTGAAGATGAAGACGATGCTGAAGCTGAAGTTGAGGGCGCGGAAGATATCGTTGAAGATGCCGCTACGCCGGATGAAGAGGGCGCAGCGCAAGACAGCGATGATGCGAGTGATGATGCAAGCGATGAAAGCGGCGAGGAGAGTTGATAAATGCGTGTAGGGCTTTATCCGGGCAGTTTTGACCCGATTACCAACGGGCATGTCGATATTATCAAGCGGTGCTTCGGCTTGGTTGATAAGCTGATTGTCGGTATTGGCATTAGCGCGACCAAAACGCCGGTTTTTTCATTCGAACAACGCCAGCGCATGATTGAGGCCGAAACCGGCGATGTCGCCAAAGCGCAGGGCGTCGCGCTTGAGGTTATCGCTTTTGATGAGCTTCTGGTTGATGTGGCGCGCCAGAACGGCGCCAATATTATTTTGCGCGGGCTACGCACGGCGGCGGATTATGAATATGAGGCGCAAATGACCGCCATGAACCGCTCTATGGCGCCGGAAATCGAGACCGTATTCCTGCCCGCAACGCCGGATGTCAGCTTTGTGTCATCAACTTTGGTGCGACAAATTCTGGCGATGGGCGGCGATATCAGCCCCTTTGTGCCGCGTTCAGTATTAGAAGAAATCAAGTAAATTTAACGAGTTAACAGGAGATATTCATGCGTTACGTAATCGCAATGGTCATGCTGATAGGTGTGCTTGCTATTCCGTTTTCAACGGTGAATGAAGCGCAAGCCGCCAATCAAAAGGAGTCAGTTATGTTGATGGAATTGAAAACCGGAACAGTGAAAATTAAATTGCGCGAGGACCTCGCGCCGAACCATGTTGAGCGGATTAAAACGCTGATTGGCGAGCAGTTTTATGACGGCATCGTCTTTCACCGCGTAATTGACGGCTTCATGGCGCAGACGGGTGACCCGACCGGCACCGGCATGGGTGGCTCTGACTATCCGGATTTGCGCGCTGAATTTTCCAGTGAAGCGTTTAAACGCGGCACTTTGGGCATGGCGCGGTCGCAACACCCCGATAGCGCGAACAGCCAATTCTTTATCTGCTTTGACGATTCCACCTGGCTGAACGGCCAATATACGGTGTTCGGTGAAGTGATTGAGGGCATGGAGCATATTGACGCCATCGCCAAGGGCGAGCCGCCGGCAGACCCTGACAAAATCATTTCTCTGCGCTTGGCGGACTAAGCGCCCATGCAGGTCGATGATTTTGATTTTGACCTGCCGGATAGTCTGATTGCGTTAAGACCTGCTCAGCCGCGCGACACTGCGCGGCTGTTGCATATTTCGGCCGGAAAACCGCGCACTGACCGCAGTATCAGCGACTTGCCTGACATGTTGCGGGCGGGCGATGCGCTGGTCGTCAATGTGACCAAAGTCATTCCGGCGCGGCTGACCGGTACGCGGTTACGCGCAGGCGGCGCAGGCGCGAGCATTGAGGTGACGCTGACCGAAAGGCTGGGGCCGGTTGAGTGGCGGTGCTTTTTAAAGCCTGCCAAGCGCGTCAAAGATGGCGAGATTATCAGCTTTAACGGCGTTGAGGCGCATGTGTCTGAGCGCGAAGAAGGCGCGGCGCGCTTGGTGTTTGACCTTGCGCCCGATGCGATGGAAACCACATTGGCGACGCTGGGCACCATGCCGCTGCCGCCTTATATCGCCGGAAAGCGCGCTCCTGACGCGCAAGATAATGAGGATTATCAAACCCTTTTCGCCCGTGAAGAAGGTGCGGTTGCTGCGCCAACGGCGGGGCTACATTTCACGCCCGGTTTGGTTGAAAAGCTAAAAGCGCAAGGCGTCAGTTTTCATGAGGTTACGTTGCATGTCGGGCCGGGCACATTTTTGCCGGTTAAGGTCGATAATATTCACGACCATAAAATGCACGGTGAATGGGGGCAGGTGAGCGCCGATACCGCCACTGCGCTGAATAAAGTGCGCGCCGATGGCGGGCGCATTATTTGTGTCGGCACCACCTCGCTGCGTTTGCTTGAAAGTGCCAGCGATGACAGCGGCACGGTGCAGCCCTTTGAGGCGGTGACGGATATTTTCATTTCCCCGGGCTATCGGTTTCGCGCCGCCGATATGTTGCTGACCAATTTTCATCTGCCGCGCTCCACCCTATTCATGCTGGTTTCGGCTTTGGCCGGACTGGAAGAGATGCAAGCCGCCTATGCCCATGCTATTGCTGACGGCTATCGCTTTTATTCTTATGGCGATGCGTGTTTGCTGGAGCGGAAAGAGCCATGAAATTTACGCTGATGAAGTCTGATGGCGGAGCGCGACGCGGCGAGATTGAGACGCCGCGCGGCACCATTCGCACGCCTGCCTTCATGCCGGTCGGCACGGCGGCCACGGTGAAGGCCATGTATCCCGACCAAGTGCGCGCCCTTGGCGCTGATATTGTGCTGGGCAATACCTATCACCTAATGCTGCGCCCGGGGGCTGAGGAAGTCGCGGCTTTGGGCGGCCTGCAAGATTTCATGCAATGGGATGGGCCGATTTTGACCGATAGCGGTGGCTTTCAGGTCATGTCGCTGTCGAAGCTCGCCAAAATGAGCGAGGAGGGGGTGCGCTTTCAAAGCCATCTCGATGGCAGTGAGCATATGCTGACGCCCGAGCGCAGCATTGAAATTCAAACCCTTTTGGGCGCGAATATCCGCATGGTGCTGGATGAGTGCACGCCATTTCCGGCGACGCATGAGCAAGCCGAGACCTCGATGCAGCTTTCCATGCGCTGGGCCGAGCGCAGTAAAAATGCTTTTGCCGATTATGATGCCGGCGCGGGCGATGCGGTGTTCGGCATTGTTCAGGGCGGCGTTTACGAAGATTTGCGCTATCAAAGCGCGGCCATGCTGCAAGATATCGGCTTTGACGGTTACGCCGTTGGTGGCTTGGCCGTCGGCGAGGGGCATGACGCTATGCTGGAGGTGCTAGATGTGACCACACCGGCCCTTCCGCAAGACAAGCCGCGCTATTTAATGGGCGTCGGCACGCCGGAGGATTTGGTGGAAGCGGTGGCGCGCGGTGTCGATATGTTTGATTGCGTCATGCCGACCCGCGCCGGTCGCCACGGCACGGCCTATACATGGCGCGGCAAGGTGAATATCCGCAATGCGCGCCACGCGCATGACCCGCGCCCGCTCGATGAAGGCATGGCCTGCGAAGCCTCAAGCCGTTATAGCCGGGCTTATTTGCATCACCTCAATCGCTGCGGCGAATATCTTGGCGCCATGCTGCTCAGTTGGCACAATTTGGCATTTTATCAGGAATTGATGGCGGCCATGCGGGCCGCCATTGAGGTCGGTAAATTTGAAGATTTCCGTACCGATTTTTACGAAATACAAAAAGCCGGTGACTTGCCGCCGCTTTAAGAGCGCGGCGCGATTTTCTTCAAAATGCCGGTAAAGGTTGCGAGCGTGTCGTCACCGATAAAAATTTGGCCACGAATAAACACCAATGAGCGCGTGTTGCGCGTCACTTCGCCTTTTGCGTAAACACAATCGCCGAGCGGTGCCGCGCCTTTCAAAAACTCTGTTTGACAGGACACGGTGACCGAATGCTCGGTTTCCAATGCATCATGGGCAATGACGAAAAGCGCGTAATCGGCGAAGCTCATCAACATGCCACCGTGCAAAAACCCGCCGCCATTGAGGTGGCGCTTCTCGCAGACAAAAGCAGATAAATGCTGACCGCCATCCGGATCTATTTTCATAAAGAACGGTCCGGCATGGTCTTCAAAGGGTTCTTCGCCGCCCCATTTGGTCCAACCATCTAATTGTGGTGGTGTGTCAGTCATGAATATCTCCCAAGATGACGCGCACCATAAGCGGCTTCCTGCGGCACGCG
>VMHT01188433.1_pt1 | contig 26670 bp, 37 predicted proteins | sample 4693611 | NCBI WGS metagenome assembly VMHT01 (sample SAMN12280063, study PRJNA550983) | marine metagenome | isolation source: seawater sampled from same location over 5 years 0.02-0.2 micron viral filtrate | place: USA: collected off the coast of southern California halfway between the port... ...
ACAGCTCAAATTAAAGAAGAGTCTCAAATTATTTCTCAAACAAAAGGAAAAGTTAAAATCATAAATAAAAACCTAATTGAAGACTCCAAGAAAAATATAATCGTAATGGGAAGAAATACTCAACTAAGTATTGAAGACGATAATAAAAGACAACTTGCAATTTATAAAGTTAATTATGGTTCAAAACTATTTTTTAAAGATGGTGATGTAGTTGAAAAAGGAAAAAAAATCGCTGAGTGGGATCCCTATACCTTACCTGTAATAGCTGAGACAGGCGGTATTGTAAATTATATGGATCTTTTGGAAGGCAGTTCATTAACTGAAACCTTAGATGATGCTACTGGTTTATCATCAAAATCTGTGACTGATTGGAAATCTTCATCTAAAAATTCAGAGCTTAAACCTAGAATTACACTAAGAAATGATAAAGGTGAAATAATAAAAAAAGCTGATGGAAATGAAGCAAGATATTATTTAGTTCCAGACACTGTTTTATCGGTCAAAGACGGACAAAAAATATCTGCAGGTGATGTACTAGCTAGACTTCCAAAAGAAACATCTAAGACAAAAGATATTACGGGAGGGTTACCTAGAGTAGCTGAACTATTTGAAGCTAGAAAACCCAAAGATAGTGCAATCATTGCAGAAAATGATGGAGTAATAGAATTTGGAAAGGAAGTTAGAGGTAAACAGAAAATATCAATTGTTTCATCAAAAGGTGAAACATCAAATTATTTAATACCAAAAGGGAAACATGTTAACTTTAATCAAGGTGAAAAAATTAAAAAAGGTGAATATTTATTAGATGGAGCTCCATTACCTCACGATATATTAAGAGTTTTGGGAGTTGAAAAATTAACAGAATATTTTATTACAGAGGTTCAAGAAGTATATAGGTTACAAGGAGTTGTAATAAACGATAAACATATAGAAACCATTGTAAGACAAATGTTAAAGAGAGTAGAAATTAAAGATCCTGGAGATTCAGATTTATTATCTGGAGAAGTAATTGATTTGCTAGATATTAACGTTATTAATGATAAATTAAGAGACCAGAAGAAAAAACCTGCTATTTTTGAGAGGGTTTTACTTGGAATAACAAAAGCCTCTTTACAAACAAACTCATTTATTTCTGCCGCATCTTTTCAAGAGACAACTAGAGTACTAACAGATGCCTCTATAAAAGGAAAAATTGACTCTCTTGAGGGATTAAAAGAAAACGTTATAGTAGGAAGATTGGTTCCGGCTGGAACAGGTTTAACAAAAATTGACTGGGATAAGCAAGCTAGGGAACAAGATAAGGCCAGATTAGAAGAATTAAAAAAGCAAGAGCTAGAATCCGCTCCTACAGCGCCAGAACAAACAGCTTAAATCATATCAAAAAACCTCTTAAATATTGACTTTTTTAGATTCAATGTTAGTTTACGGCAAATTTTGAATGTTAGAAGTAAGGTATATTATAGCCTTAAACACTAACAAAAATTACTCCAAAGGTGTCCTCACTTTAACTTCAAAATAGTATTATGCCAACTATTAATCAATTGATTAAAAAAAGTAGAGTTAAACCAATTGCTCGAAACAAAGTTCCTGCACTTGAAAAACAACCACTTAAGCGAGGAGTTTGTGTAAAAGTTTATACAACTACACCAAAGAAACCAAACTCAGCTTTAAGAAAAGTTGCTCGAGTAAGATTGTCTAACGGTTTTGAAGTTACAGCTTACATTCCAGGTGAAGGCCATAATTTACAAGAGCACTCTGTAGTTTTACTAAGAGGGGGTCGTGTTAAAGATTTACCAGGAGTTAGATATCACATTTTAAGAGGTAACTTGGATACCCAAGGTGTAACAAACCGTAAGCAAAGAAGGTCGTTATATGGAGCCAAAAAACCAAAATAATTTATGTCTAGAAAAAGAAAAGCACCTATTAGAAAAGTTTATCCTGATCCAAAATTCCATTCAGAAGTAGTATCAAAGTTTATTAATTCAATAATGTATGATGGAAAAAGATCTACTGCAGAAAAAATTCTTTACGACGCTCTAGATAAAATAAAATCTAAAAATAAAGAAGATCCTTTAAAAATTTTTAATACCGCCATAAGTAACGTAAAACCAAACTTAGAATGCAGATCTAGAAGAGTTGGCGGTGCGACTTATCAAGTACCGGTTGAGGTAAAAGCAAAAAGAGGACAAGCTTTAGCTTTGAGATGGTTAATGGACGCTACCAGAAAAAGAAAAAATAAAACAATGGCAGAAAAGTTATATGCTGAAATTTTAGATGCATCACAAAACAAAGGATCAGCAATTAAAAAAAGAGAAGACACGCATAAAATGGCAGAGTCTAATAAAGCCTTTGCTCATTTTAGATGGTAAAAAATTATGGCTAAATTTACTTTAGATAAATATAGAAATATCGGTATTATGGCGCATATCGATGCTGGTAAAACAACAACTACTGAAAGAGTTTTGTATTACACAGGTAAAAGTCACAAAATTGGTGAAGTTCATGATGGCGCAGCAACAATGGATTGGATGGAACAGGAGCAAGAGAGAGGTATCACTATTACTTCAGCTGCAACTACTTGTTTTTGGAGAGATCATAGAATTAATATTATAGACACACCAGGTCACGTTGATTTTACTATTGAGGTTGAGAGATCCTTAAAAGTTTTAGATGGAGCAGTTTGTGTATTTGATGGAGTTGCTGGCGTAGAACCTCAATCAGAAACAGTTTGGAGACAAGCAGATAAATATAAAGTTCCTAGAATATGTTTTGTAAATAAACTCGATCGTACTGGTGCTGATTTTTATCGTTGTGTAGATATGATTAAAGACAGACTCGGTTGCAAGCCGTTAGTTCTACAATTACCCGTAGGTTCTGAAGCAGATTTAAAAGGTGTAGTTGATTTAGTAAGAATGAAAGCGATAATCTGGCAGAACGAAGATCTCGGTGCCAAGTTTGAAATTGTCGAAATTCCAGAAGATATAAAAGAAAAAGCGAATACATACAGAAAAGAACTGGTTGAAGCAGCAGTTGAAGAAGACGAAAAATTAATGGAAGCTTATTTAGAAGGAAAGGAGCCTTCTGAGGATGATTTAATAAAATGCATTAGAAAAGGAACTTTAGGTTTTAGTTTTGTACCTATTACTACTGGGTCTGCATTTAAAAATAAAGGAGTTCAACCATTATTGGATGCAGTTATAGACTACCTCCCAAGCCCTAAAGATATTGGATCTATAGAAGCCACGAAACTGAATTCTGAGGACAAATTAGAAATGAAATTTGATGATAATGAACCCTTTTCAGCTTTAGCATTTAAAGTTGCTAACGATCCATTTGTTGGTTCTTTAACATTTATAAGGATTTATTCAGGTAAAATACAAGCTGGAACTTCAGCTTATAATTCTTCAAAAGAAAAGACAGAAAGAGTTGGAAGAATGCTTTTAATGCACGCTAATAGTAGAGAAGATATTAAAGAGGCAACAACTGGAGATATAGTTGCTTTAGCTGGATTAAAACACACAATTACCGGCCACACTCTTTGCAATGAAAATAAACCAATTTTATTAGAACCTATGGAATTTCCAGATCCAGTAATAGAAATAGCTGTTGAACCAAAAACAAAAGCCGACCAAGAAAAGATGGGTGAGGCTTTAGGCAGATTAGCTAAAGAGGATCCTTCATTTAGAGTAACTTCCGATGAAGAGTGTGGTCAAACAAGTATTAAAGGAATGGGTGAGTTACATTAAGATATTATTGTAGATAGAATGAAAAGAGAATTTAAAGTAGAAGCAAATGTTGGTGCCCCACAAGTTGCATATAGAGAAACAATATTAGGTTCTACCGAAGTTACATACATACATAAAAAACAAAGTGGTGGATCAGGTCAATTTGCTAAAGTTACTTTAAGCGTAGAGCCACTTGAGCCAGGACAAGGTAGAGAAGTTGAAAATAAGATCAAAGGTGGCGCAATACCAAAAGAATTTATACCTGGTGTAGAAAAAGGTGTTTTAAGTGTAGCAGAAAGCGGAATTTTAGCAGGTTTCCCTGTTATCGATTATAAAGTTACGATTTTAGACGGATTACATCACGATGTTGACTCTAGTGTCTTGGCTTTTGAAATTGCTTCAAGGATGTGCTTTAGAGAAGCATGCACAAAAGCAAATCTTAAATTATTAGAACCAATGATGAAAGTTGAAGTAGTGACACCCGAGGATTTTATGGGTGATGTAATAGGTGATTTAAATAGTAGGCGTGGGCAAGTTGCCTCTACAGAAGCAAGAGGTAATGCTACAGCTATAAATGCCACAGTGCCATTGGCAAATATGTTTGGTTATATAAATAACTTAAGATCATCTACACAAGGAAGAGCCCAATATACAATGCAATTTAGTCATTACGATAAAGTTCCTCAAAATGTTCAAGACGAAGTAACAAAGAAATTAGCTTAATTTATGGAAAATCAAAATATTAGAATACATCTTAAAGCTTATGACAATAAAATCCTTGACCTTTCGACAGAGGAAATTGTTAATACTGCAAAAAGAACGGGAGCCCAAGTCAAAGGACCAATTCCATTACCGACAAGAATTGAAAAATATACTGTATTAAGGTCTCCACATATTGATAAAAAAAGCAGAGAACAATTTGAGTCTAGAACACATAAAAGATTAATAGATATAATTGAACCTACACCACAAACAGTCGAGGCGTTAATGAAATTAGATTTAGCTTCAGGTGTTGACATTGAAATAAAGATATAAATTTATGAGTATAGGATTAATAGGAACAAAAATAGGAATGACCAGAGAATTTATGGAAAGCGGTCAGTCAGTTCCTGTAACAGTCATAAGAGTAGAAAAAGGAAGAGTCTTAGATATAATTTCAAAAGACAAAAGAGGTTATAGCGCAATTAAACTTGGCTTTTTTAGATTGAAAAATTCTAAATTAACTAAACAGATGAAAGGTTATTTTGCTAAAAAAAATACTGAACCTAAAAAGATACTTAAAGAGTTCAGAGTTAAAAATACTGAGGAATATAAAGAAGGAAATGAACTAGGTTTAGAAATTTTCAAAGATAAAAAATTTTTAGATGTAAGATCTAAAACTATAGGAAAAGGATTTGCTGGAGTGATGAAAAGATGGAATTTTGGGGGTTTAAGAGCATCTCACGGAGTTTCTGTGTCTCATAGATCTCACGGTTCTACTGGACAAAGACAAGATCCTGGAAAAGTTTTTAAAGGGAAAAAAATGGCAGGACATATGGGTGATAAATTAAGAACTATGCTTAATTTAGAAGTTGTTAAGTCTGATTTAGAAAATAATTTACTTTATCTAAAAGGTTCGATACCCGGTTCTAAAAATTCAACAGTATTGTTAAGAGAAGCAGTAAAAAATATTTCTAGAAAAACACTTAAAGAAAAACATGAAGCAAAAATTAAAGCAGCAGCGGCTAAGAAAGGAAAAAAATAAATGAAATTTCCTTTATTAAATATAAACGGGAGTAAAACCGAGTCGATCGAAATTTCTGATAAATTAGTCAAACTTAAAGTTAATCACAAACTAATTAAATTTGTAATAGATTGGCAATTTAATCATTCAAAACCTAGAACTGCTAAAACGAAACAAAGAAATGAAATTAGAGGTTCAACAAAAAAAATAGTACCACAGAAAGGCGGTGGAGGAGCAAGACATGCAAGTAAAAAAGCTCCATTATTTGTTGGTGGTGGAGTGGCTCATGGTCCAAAAGGTTCTAATTATAAGATTAAAAAAATTAATAAAAAAGTAAGAAAACTAGCTTTAGCTCAAACGTTATCTAAGAAAAACTCAGACAAAAATCTTTATATATTAGCTGACGTTAAAAAAGAAATTAAAAAAACTAAAGAATTTAATCTATTTTTAGAAAAAAATAAATTAGCTAATGCATTAATAATTTCAGATACAGACTCATTGAAAAATATAAATAAGTCTGCTCGAAATATTAAAAATGTTAAATTAATTAAAGATGAAGGTGCCAATATTTATGATCTTTTTAAATATAAAAACGTTATTATCACTTCTTCATCTGCAAAAAAAATACAAGATAGGGTTTTAAATGAAAAAAATTAACCATATAGATTCTATTAGGCATCCAATAATAACTGAAAAAGCCACAATTTTATCTGAACAAAATAAAACTGTATTTAAAGTTCATGAAAAAGCTAATAAAAAAACTATTAAAAAAAACATAGAAAAATTATTTAAAGTTAATGTCATTAAGGTAAATATAATAAATCAAAAATCCAAATTAAAAATTAAACAAGGAAAAAAATCTATCAAAAGCGGATATAAAAAAGCAATAGTAACACTTAAAAAAGGCCAGAGTATAGACCTAACAACAGGAATTTAATAATATGGCGTTAAAAACATTTAAACCTTATACAAAGTCAACAAGAGGCACAGTTGTCGTTGATAAGAGTAGTTTGTGGAAAGGTTCATCTTACAAACCTTTAACGATAGGGCAACATGTTACAGGAGGTAGAAATAACGCTGGACGTATTACCTCTAGGCATATGGGTGGTGGTTCAAAACATAAATTTAGAATTATTGATTTTTTTAGAAAAAAAAGAAATATGAAAGCTACAGTAGATAGAATAGAATACGATCCAAATAGAACTGCTTATATTGCTTTAATAACTTATGAAGACAAAGAAAAAGCTTATATAATCTCTCCACAAGGATTAAAAGTAGGAGACATAGTTGAAGCAGGAAAAAATGTTGAAATTAAAATAGGCAATTCTTTGGAATTAAAGGATATTCCTCCAGGCTCATCGATACATAACGTTGAATTAATACCAGGTAACGGAGGTAAACTTGCGAGATCTGCTGGTTCGTCTGTAACGCTATCAGGTTATGATGGTGATTACGCAATACTAAAATTATCATCAGGTGAAACACGAAAAGTAAATAGTTCGTGCGTTGGTACTATAGGGAGTGTTTCAAATCCAGATCAAAAAAATATTAAAATTGGTAAAGCAGGAAGAAATAGATGGAGAGGTAAGAGACCTCAAACAAGAGGAGTAGCGATGAACCCTGTTGACCATCCACATGGCGGTGGAGAGGGAAAAACATCTGGTGGAAGAAGCCCTGTGTCACCTTGGGGACAGTCCGCTAAAGGATTAAAAACGAGAAGACCTCAAAGAAGTGACAAATTAATTATAACAAGAAGAAAGAAGAGGAAAAGTTAATGACTAGATCAGTTTGGAAAGGTCCATTTGTACATCCTAGTTTATTAAAAAAAATTGACAAACTTAAAGATGCACCTAATAAAAAACCAATCAAGACTTGGTCTAGAAATTCTACAATCATTCCTGATTTTGTTGGTCATAGTTTTATGATTCATAACGGAAAGTCATTTATACCAATAACTATTTCTGAAGAGATGGTTGGCCATAAACTCGGTGAATTTGCACCGACAAGAACATTTAAAGGTCATACTCCAGCTGATAAAAAGGCAGCTGCTCCTGCAGCAAAACCTGAGGGGGATAAAAAATAATGGAAAAGAACAACTCTTTAGTAAAAGCTATAAATAAAAATGTAAGAACAAGTCCTAGAAAACTTTCTTTAGTTTGTAATTTTATTAAAGGAAAAAAAGCAGATATTGCTTTAAGGGATTTAGAATTTTCAAGAAAAAGAATTTCAAAAGATGTAAGCAAAACTGTAAAATCAGCCATATCAAATGCAGAAAACAATTATCAATTTGATATAGATAATTTGTTTGTAAAAGAAGCTTATGTTGGAAAATCATTAGTAATGAAGAGATTTAGACCAAGGGCTAAAGGTAGAGCAAGCCCTATAAAAAAACCGTTCAGCAGAATTACTATCGTGCTCGAAGAAAAAAAAGAAAAAAAGGAAAGTAAATAATGGGACAAAAAATAAATCCAATAGGTTTAAGATTAGGAATTAATAGAGGATGGGACTCAACTTGGTTTGCTAAAAAAAAGGATTTTGGTAGATATTTAATAGAGGATTTTAAAATTAGAAATTATATTAAAAAAAATATTATAAACTCAGGTGTATCTGAAATTATAATTGAAAGATCTTCAAAGAAATGCACTGTTTCAATACACACTTCTAGGCCTGGTTTTGTAATTGGAAAAAAAGGTTCTGATATTGAAAAAATTAAAAAAAATATAATGAAAATTACTGCAAGTGAAGTGAATGTTAATATAAAAGAAATAAAAAAACCAGAATTAAACTCTAATTTAGTTGCAGAAAATATAGCCCAACAACTGGTAAAAAGAATTGCCTACAGAAGAGCGATGAAACGTGCGATGCAATCGGCTATGAGATTAAATGCAAAAGGGATTAAAGTAATGTTAAGTGGAAGATTAGCGGGAAATGAAATAGCTCGAACTGAATGGTTGCGTGAAGGAAGTATCCCTTCACACACTCTTAGAGCAGATATAGATTATGGTTTTGCTGAAGCTTTAACTACTTACGGTATTATAGGTGTAAAAGTTTGGATTTATAAAGGTGAGTTAATGGCAAAAGATGTTGAAAAAGAAAAAAAAGAGAGGGTAAAAAATGCTACAGCCAGTAAGAACTAAATTTAGAAAAGCTTTTAAAGGCAGAATTCACGGTAAAGCTACTAGAGCTGTAAAGTTAAATTATGGCCAATTTGGATTAAAAGCAACCGAACCAGAAAGAGTTATAGGAAAGCAAATTGAAGCTGCAAGAGTTGCTTTAACTAGATATATGAAAAGAACTGGTAAAGTTTGGACGAGAATTTTCCCCAATATACCAGTATCGAAAAAACCAACCGAAGTAAGAATGGGCAAAGGAAAAGGGTCACCAGAGTATTATGCATGTAGAGTTAAACCTGGAAGAATAATATTCGAAATAGATGGTGTGAGTGAGGAAATTGCAAGAGAGGCCCTTTATAAAGCCTCAGCTAAATTACCGATTAAAACAAAATTTGTAAAAAGATAATTATGAGTAAAAAAAAAGAAGATAAAAAATTAACTAAAGATCAAGCGGAGAAAAAAATAATGACTTTAAAAAAGGACTTATTTAACATTAGATTTAAGAAAATAAATAATCAAATAAATAATCCAGCTCAATACAGTCAAATTAAAAAAAGTATAGCAAGATTATATACAACTTTAAAGAACACAAAATGACAAAAAAAATATTAAAAGGAACTGTAACAAGTGCTAAAAATGATAAAACAATTGTTGTTGAAGTGACACGTAAATTTAAACATCCCTTTTATGAAAAAGTTATTAAAAGATCAAAAAAATACCATGCTCATGATGAAAAAAACAAATTCAAAGAAGGAGAAAAAGTTTCAATAATTGAGTCTAAACCTTATTCGAAGAAGAAAACTTGGCAGGTAATGGAATAATGATACAAATACAGACAGAACTAACAGTTGCAGATAATACAGGCGCAAAAAGAGTAGAATGTATTAAAGTTTTAGGTGGATCTAAAAGAAGATACGCATCCGTTGGTGATATCATAGTTATAAGCGTAAAGGACGCAATACCTAAAGGCAAAGTAAAAAAAGGTGCAGTTCACAAAGCTGTTGTTGTAAGAACTAGAAAAGAAATCTTCAGAAATGACGGATCAAAAGTTCAATTTGATAAAAATGCTGTAGTTCTTACAGATGACAAAGGTGAGCCAATTGGAACTAGAATTTTTGGTCCTGTAACTAGGGAGCTAAGGTTAAAAGGGCATACTAAAATAATTTCACTAGCTCCGGAGGTGCTTTAATGATGCTGTTGAAAAAAGGAACTCAAGTTGAGGTTATATCGGGTAAAGATAAAGGAAAAACCGGCGAGATTTTAGAAATTAATAAAAAACTTAATAAAGTTAAAATTAAAACAATTAATATGATGAAAAGACATACAAAACCAACTAAAGAAAATAAAGGTGGTATTATATCAAAAGAAGGTTTTATCCATCAGTCAAATATTAAAAATATTGATAAGAAAAAAAAAGAAAAAAAGGTGGATAAGAAATAATGTCTAGATTAAAAATTACATATGATAAGGAAATCATTTCAAAACTAATGAGCAAACTTTCCTTAAAAAATAAACATGATGTCCCAAAAATAGAAAAGATTGTTTTAAATATGGGATTGGGTGAAGATGCGTCTGACGGCAAAAAACTTAAAGCCTGCGTAGATGATATGGCTCTTATCACTGGACAAAAACCAGTAATTACTAAATTTAAAAAATCTATTTCAAATTTTAAAACAAGAAAAGGATCTAACGCAGGTGTAAAAGTAACTTTACGAGCAAATAGAATGTATGAATTCATTGATAGACTGGTTAACATAGCATTACCTAGAATTAAGGATTTCAGAGGTCTCTCTTCAAAAGGAATTGATAGTTCAAATAACTATTCATTTGGCATTAAGGAACATATTGTTTTTCCAGAGGTTAACTTTGATAAAGTAGATAAAATAAGAGGCTTAGATATTACAATAGTAACAAAAAGTAAAAATAAACAAGGAACTTTAGAAATGTTAAAAGAATTTAATTTTCCTTTAAATGAAAAAAAAAACTAAGGATATAAATGGCTAAAACTAGTGCAGTACAAAAAAATTTGAGAAGAATTAAATTAGTAAAGAAGTATGCTAAAAAAAGAGCAGAATTAAAAAAAATAATCAATAATAAAAAATTAGAATTATCAGAAAGATTTGAAGCTCAGCTTAAATTAAATAAATTACCAAAAAATTCTGCTAAAATTAGAGTAAGAAATAGATGTGAGGTTTCAGGTAGACCTCATGGTGTATATAGAAAATTAAAAATATCACGAATTGCACTCAGAGACATGGCGTCTTCTGGTAAAATTCCTGGAATGACAAAATCAAGTTGGTAGGAAAAATATGACTTTTACAGATCCAATAGGAGATATGTTTTCAAGAATAAGAAATGGTCAAATGAGATCATTAAATTCTGTTGAAATACCTTCATCAAATTTTAGAAAAAATATTTTAGAAATTTTAAAAAATGAAGGATACATAAAAGATTACTTTATTGAAAAAACTGAAAATAATAAAACCAGTTTAAAAATATCTTTAAAATATTATGAAGGTGATCCTGTTATTAAAGAAATAAAGAGAATATCAAAACCAGGTAGGAGAGTATATTCTAGAGCTACAAGCATTCCTAAAGTAATGAATGGTCTTGGGCTAGCAATACTATCCACTCCTCAAGGTGTGATGAGTGATGCAGAAGCTAGAAAAAAAAATGTTGGTGGTGAAGTAATTTGTAGGGTGTTTTAATGTCTAAAATTGGAAAAAAAAATATTGTTATACCAAAAGATTCATCAATTAAAATTGAAGGGTCATTTTTAACTATTACTGGTCCAAAAGGAACAAAAAAGTTGACCATTAACGATAAAATTTTTGCGTCAAAATTAAATGAAAGTGAGTTTCAAATACACCCTTTAGAAAAAAAGATAAACAAGAAGACATCGATTATGTGGGGCACCTACAGAAGTTTAATTAACAACGCAGTTACAGGTGTTACATCAGGGCATGAAAAAATCTTAGAATTAAGTGGAGTAGGTTTTAGAGCTAATTTAAAAGGAGACATGTTAAATTTACAAATTGGATTCAGTCACGATGTAAATTTTAAGATACCTAAAGACATTAAAATTACAGTTGAAAAACAAACTATAATAAAAATAAATGGTGTAGATAAAGAACTTGTATCTAAAATTGCAGCAGATATTAAAAACTTAAAACCAGTAGAGCCTTATAAAGCTAAAGGAATTAGAGAAAAAGGGCAATTTATATTAAGAAAAGAAGGTAAGAAAAAATAATGAAAAAAATTAATAATAAGATTAAAAGAAAATTAAGAACAAGAAAAAAATTAAAAGAAGTAAATACGGGTAAACTAAGAATCACTGTATCCAAATCTTTGAATAATTTATCTGCTCAAATAATCGATGACACTCAAAAAAAAACATTAGTGTCAGCTTCATCTATTGAAAAAGATTTAAAGTCTAAAAAAATTAAGAAAATGGAAAAATCTAGTTTAATTGGTGAGATTTTAGCTAAAAGGGCAAAAGAAAAAAACATAAGCGAAGTTTATTTTGACAGAGGTGAATACAAGTATCATGGAAGAATTAAAATCTTTGCAGAAACTCTAAGAAAGAATGGATTAAAATTTTAATATGGTTGATTTTAAAAAAACAGAGAGTGATATAAAAGAAAAACTAGTTGCTATAAATAGAATTACTAAAGTAGTAAAAGGTGGAAGAAGATTTGGCTTTGCAGCATTAGTAGTTGTGGGCAATCAAAAAGGTTCAGTAGGCATAGGACAAGGAAAATCTAAACAAGTACCTGATGCAATTAAAAAGGCCACTGAGGTAGCAAAAAGAAATTTAATTAAGATACCTTTAAAAGATGGCAGAACACTTCATCATGATGTAAAGGGAAAAAATGGTGCAGGTAAAGTAGTTTTAAGAGCAGCTCCTGCTGGTACTGGAATAATAGCCGGAGGAGCTATTAGATCTGTTTGTGAGGTTATTGGAATACAAGATGTAGTTGCTAAGTCATTAGGATCTGCAAATCCACATAACGTACTTAAAGCTTGTGTAGATGGTTTAAAATCTCAAAATTCACCTAAAATATTATCAGCTATCAGAGGAAAAAAAATATCCGACATTGTTTTGAAAAGAGAGGCTAAATAATGCAATTAAATAGTTTAATTAAAAATAATAAAAAAAAAATTAGAGTTGGAAGAGGAATAGGCTCAGGTAAAGGCAAAACATCCTCTCGAGGTCATAAGGGTCAAAAATCTAGATCCGGAGTTTCAATTAAAAGTTTTGAAGGCGGTCAAATGCCACTTTACAGAAGATTACCTAAGAGGGGTTTTAAAAGTTTAAACAAAAAAAATGATATTGCTATTCTAAACCTATCCAAAATACAAAGTATGTTAAATAAATCTAAAAATGATTTAAAAAGTATTTTAGATTTAAAAATTTTAAAAGATAAAAATTTAATTAATAAGAAATATTTAAAATTGAAAATTTTAGGTTCTGGCGAAATAAAAAATAATGTAGAAATATCTGCACACTACGCTTCAAAACAAGCTTTAATTAAAATAGAAAAAGCTGGTGGAAAAATAAATATTGTAAAAAAATAATTAAATATGTCTAGCGAAACACTCAATACTGCTGGTGCTTTTAGTCAAGCAAAAGATTTAAAAAATAGAATTTTTTTCACTATTTTAATATTAATAATATATCGATTAGGTACTTACGTACCTCTTGCAGGAATAGATCCTTTAGCTCTTAAAGAAATCATGGCTTCAAGTCAGAAAGGGTTATTAGGAATGTTTAATATGTTCTCTGGCGGCGCAGTGACTAGAATGGCTATTTTTGCTTTAGGCATAATGCCATATATTTCTTCTTCAATTATAGTTCAATTGTTAACAGGTGTTTCAGATTATTTTAAAAATCTTAAGGATCAAGGTGAAATAGGAAGAAAAAAAATTACTCAAATTACAAGATATGGGACAGTATTAATTGCTTGCTTACAAGGATATGGAGTTTCAGTGGGATTGGAAAATGCTGGAAACTTAGTCATTGAACCAGGTATGTCTTTTAGAATAATTACTACAATTTCACTGGTAGCAGGTACTACATTTTTAATGTGGCTTGGAGAACAAATTACATTACGAGGAGTTGGAAACGGAATATCACTAATAATTTTTTCAGGTATAGTGGCAGAAATACCTAGAGCTCTTGCTTCTACATTTGAACTGGGCAGAACAGGTGCGCTATCTGCTTTAATGATTGTTGGGATATTTATTTTAGTAATTTTTACTGTTTTATTTATTGTTTTTTTTGAAAGAGCGATGAGAAAAATTTTAATTAATTATCCAAAAAGACAAGTTGGTAATAAAATGTATGGAGGTGAATCATCACACCTACCTTTAAAAATAAATACTGCAGGAGTTATTCCAGCTATCTTTGCCTCAGCCTTACTTTTATTGCCTATAACTATTTCAAATTTTGGTTTTGCTGAGTCTGATACATTTTTAAAAATATCTTCAATGTTCACACAAGGGCAGCCAATGTATATGTTGCTTTATGCTTCAGGAATAATATTCTTTTCATTCTTTTATACATCAATTGTGTTTAACCCAAAGGAAACTGCAGAAAATTTAAGAAAATACGGTGGATACATTCCAGGTATAAGACCAGGAGATAGGACTGCAGAATATATAGATACAATTTTGATAAGATTAACTACTGTTGGCTCATTATATTTAACATTTGTTTGTTTAATGCCTGAGTTTTTAATAGCTAAGTATCCAATACCTTTTTATTTAGGTGGAACCTCAATCTTAATTGTAGTCGTGGTTGCAATGGATACGGTAACTCAAGTACAAACTAGAATGATGAGTTCACAATATGAGTCTTTAATTAAGAAAACTAAATTTGGTAAATAATAGATCTAATGAATTTAGTTATATTTGGTCCACCAGGTGCAGGAAAAGGTACTCAGTCAAATTTTATTGCAAAAAAATTTAAGTTACATCAATTATCAACGGGTGAACTTTTAAGAAATGAAATAAAAAACAATACTGATTTGGGTTTACAAATTGAGTCAATAATTAATTCTGGAAACTTAGTTTCAGATAATATTGTAAGTGATTTAATTGAAAAATATATATGCAATGATATCTACAAAAGTCGACTAATATTCGATGGCTATCCAAGAAATTTAATTCAAGTGAAAAACCTAGATAATCTATTAAAAAAATATGATCAAAAAATCGATATGGTTTTAAAACTATCAGTAAGCCTAGAAACGATAAAGAAAAGAATATTTGAAAGAAAAAATTTAGAACAGCGAGCAGATGATAACGAACAAATAGCTATTAAAAGATACAATATGTACGAAAAAAATATTGAACCAGTAATTGAGTTCTATAAACAATCTAATTTGTTGACCGTAGTTAATGGAGAGAAACTAATATCTGAAATTAGTGATGAAATTAGCGGTTTAATTCAAGGTATCTAGGGTTGACTTTAAATGATTACACAATATAAATACGCAGGAACTTAAACACATTAATATGGCTCGTATAGCAGGAATAAATATTCCACAAAATAAAATAGTTAGTATTGCTCTAACTTACATCCATGGTATTGGCCTATACTCTTCTAAAAAGATATGCAAAAAATTGGATATTCCTAAAACAAAAAGAGTGAACGAATTATCAGAAGAACAAGTTTTAAAGATAAGAGAATTTATAGACGCTAATCACAAAGTTGAAGGAGATTTAAGAAGAGACGTGTCTGTAAATATAAAAAGGTTAGTTGATCTCGCATGTTATAGAGGTTCAAGGCATAAAAAAAAATTACCAGTAAGAGGGCAAAGAACACAATGTAATGCAAGAACAAGAAAAGGTAAAGCGATTGCAATTGCTGGAAAAAAATTAACTCCTCTTAAGAAATAATTTATAAATGAACAAAAAAAACGAAAAGATTGATAAGAAAGTTGAAGTTAAAAAATTAGATACAAAAAAACTAAGCACTTTCAAAAAAAAGAAAAAAATTAAAAAAAATATTACCTCTGGCATTGCTTATGTGTATTCAACTTTTAATAATACAATCATATCAATAGCCGATGAAAACGGTAATGTAGTTTCTTGGTCTTCAGCTGGTGCTAAAGGTTTTAAAGGATCAAGAAAATCAACACCTTATGCTGCACAAGTTGCAGCTGATGATGCTGGCACTAAGGCATTTGAACAAGGTTTAAGAACACTAACAGTTCAAGTTAAAGGCCCAGGATCAGGAAGAGAAACAGCTTTACGTTCATTGCAATCAAGAGGTTTTAAAATTTTATCAATTAAGGACACTACGCCTATGCCACATAATGGTGCAAGACCACCAAAAAGAAGGAGAGTATAATGCAAACAACTACAAACGTTATAGATAAAAATTGGAAAGCTTTAATTAAGCCAAATAAATTAGAAATTTCTAGCAACGAAGACAAAACTATTGCTAAAGTAATAGCAGAACCTCTAGAAAAAGGTTTTGGCCAAACTATCGGTAATTCTTTACGAAGAATTTTACTTTCTTCAATTCAAGGGGCTGCTGTCACAGCAATTCAAATCGATGGTGTTTTACATGAATTTTCTTCAATTAAAGGTGTTAGAGAAGATGTAACAGACATAGTTTTAAATGTTAAAAACTTGGCAATTAAATCATCTTCTTCTGGTTCTAAAAAAATTATTTTGGACATCAAGGGCCCTAAAGAAGTTAAAGCCAAAGATATAAGCCTAGTGCCTGAAATTGAAATTCTGAACCCTGAACTAACAATATGTAATTTAGATGAAAAAACAAATTTTCATATGGAATTAATGGTTAGTAATGGAAAAGGTTACGTTCAAGCACCAAAAAACAAAACAGAAGATAGCCCTCTCGGGTTAATCTCAATAGACTCTTTATTTAGTCCGGTGAAAAAAGTATCCTTTTCTGTAGAAAATACCAGAGCAGGAAGTGCATTAGACTATGATAAATTATTAATGACCGTGGAGACTAACGGAACAGTTGATGCCGAAGATGCAATAGCATATTCAGCGAGGATTTTCCAAGACCAGTTGTCTATGTTTGTTAATTTTGAAGATCCTCAAGAAGTTGTGAAAGAAGTTAAATCTGCAGAACCAGAATTTAACAGGAACTTATTAAAAAGAGTTGAGGAGTTAGAATTATCTGTAAGATCAATGAACTGTTTAAAAAATGATAATATAATTTATATAGGTGATTTAGTGCAAAAAACAGAGCCAGAAATGTTGAGAACTCCTAATTTTGGTAGAAAATCATTAAATGAAATTAAAGAAGTTTTAAATACTATGTCTCTATATTTAGGAATGGAAATACCAAATTGGCCACCAGATAATATTGCTGAGATGTCCAAAAAGTTAGAGGAAAATAACTACTAATGAGACACGGCTTCAGTTACAGAAAATTAAATAAAACGGGTGAGCATCGAAAAGCTTTATTTAAAAATATGTTAAATTCATTAATAAAATATGAACAAATTGTAACAACACTTCCAAAAGCAAAAGAATTAAAACCACAGATTGATAAAGTAATTACTATTGGAAAAAAAAATATTTTAAGTAACAAAAAAAGACTTTTTTCTAAATTACAAGATAAAAAATCTGTCACAAAAGTTTTTGAAGAATTATCTAAAAGATATAGTTCTAGAAAAGGAGGATATTCAAGAGTATTAAGAGCAGGATTTAGAACTGGTGATGACGCCCCGATGGCTGTAATTGAGCTTGTTGATAGAAATCCAGAAGCAAAAAAAATTGACAAACCAAAGAAAGTAGAAAAAAAAGATAAACCCAAAGACATAGAAGCTGAACCTAAAGCATTAAGTAAATAGTACTATCTATGCATGCCCCAAAAAGCTACAGTTAAACAAGATTATCATAACAGTCGTTTTGATAAATGGTTTAAAACCAACATATTAGATTTACCTCAATCACTAATAGAAAAAATTCTTAGAACAAACAAAGTTAAAGTTAATAGAAAAAAAGTAAAATCTTCATACCGGGTACAGTCAGGTGACATAATTGAAATTTATGATTTATCTAAATTCAAAATTACAAGAAGGGCAAAGATTATTAAATATAAGCCATCTCGTAAAGAAGTAGATTTATATGATGATTATATAATAGAAAATAATGATAATTTTGTTGTTATAAATAAACCACGAGGTATTGCCGTTCAAGCAGGTACAAAATCTTTTAGAAATATTATTGATGTTTTAAAAGATTCAAAATATTTTGAAAATTCAAAACCTTATATTGTTCATCGTTTAGATAAAGAAACTTCAGGAGTTTTAATTGTTGCTAAGACAAGAGAATATGCTCAATTATTTACCTCATTATTTAGAATACGTAAAATTCACAAAACTTATATTGCTTTAACACATGGAAAAATTTCAAAAAATATTGGAACTTTAAAAGATGATCTAGTTACATTTGAAAATGGAAAGAAAAATATTCAAAAAGCTATTTCACATATAAAATTGATAAAAACCTCATCAAATTTTTCCTATGTAGAATTAAATCCTATTACAGGTAGAAAACATCAGTTAAGAAAACAACTTTATAACATTGGAAACCCAATTGTAGGAGATGATAAATATTTTATTAATAAAAGAGCTGATAAAATAAAAATTAAAAATCAAAATCTATTATTACACGCATATAAAATTAAGTTTATGATAAATAATATTAAATATAATTTTAAAGCTAAATATGATGATCAATTTGAAAATTTTATCAAAAAAAATTTTAAATCTTATTAATATTTCTTATTAAAATATCAATTATTTTTTTTTCATAATTTTTAGGAATAAATTTTTTTTCAGAATATATTGAAGTAATTTTTGTATTATCTAATCCACAAGGTATAATTTTTAGATAGTCTTTTAGATTATTAGAAATATTAATTGAAAAACCATGGAAAGCAATCCATCTAGAAACACGTATTCCTATGGCAGCTATTTTTTTTTCATTGACCCAAATACCAATTTTATCCTTATCTTCTTTTGCTTTAATCTTAAAAATGAAGAGAAATTCAATAACAGTTTTTTCTATTGCCTTAATTAACTTTCTTATATCTCTTTTTCTATTATTCAGATTTATAACAAAATAAATTATTTTTTGCCCAGGATTATGTAATGTTATTTTTCCACCTCTATTTGTTTTTATAATTTTAATTTTTTTGTCAATAATTTCATTGTTTTTGAAAGTAACTCCTCCGGTGTAAGTCTTTGGATGTTCCAAAAGCCATATTAATTCTTTATTATATCCATTTTTTACCTCTTCAACTCTTTTATTTAGAAAAAGCATTGCTTTTTTATAAGGTATTCGTTTCTTACTTAATTTAATTTCAATACTCATTTAAATTGAATTTTATCACTTTATAGATTAATAGTCTCAGAAAACTTCAAAAGGTATTTATGGTTTTGCTAAAGTCCACAGGAAATAAGAAAGTTAATCTAGATTTTAACAAAGAATTCATTAATACTTTTAGTGAGAAAGTTGAGAATCATAATATAGAGTTCATCAATCAAACCCTTAATGATTTACATGAAGCTGACGTTGCTAATCTCATCGAAAACTTAAACCCTGCTACTAGAGTTAAATTAATTGAACTTGAGTCTTTTAATATTGATCCTGAAATATTTATTGAACTAAACGAGTCGATTCAAAGTGAAGTTTTACAATTATTATCTACAGACTCAATTATAAAAATAATTAAGCGACTAGAGTCGGACAATGCCATAAAAATTTTAGAAAATTTAGAAAAAGATACGAAAGAAAAAGTTTTAGAAAAATTACCTCCAAAAGATAAATTTTTACTAGAAGAGGGTTTAAGTTATCCTGAAGATTCTGCTGCAAGAATAATGCAAAGAGAATTTACTGCTGTTCCAAGTAACTGGACTGTGGGTCAGACAATAGATTATTTAAGAGAAGATAAAGATCTTCCTGAAGAATTCTTAGAAATATTTATAGTAGATAATGATTTTAAACCTATTGGCACTGTTCCATCCTCAAGGGTTCTTAGGACTGCTAGAGAACTTAAGATGAATTCTATAATGACTGAAATGCCTGTGCTGATTTCTACTAATATGGATCAAGAAGAAGTAGGTCAAGCATTTGAGAATTACAACTTAGTTTCTGCTGGAGTGGTAAATAAAGATAACAAATTAGTTGGCATGATTACCGCTGACGATGTTGTTACAGTTGTCCAAGAAGAAGCTGAAGAAGATGTATTACGTTTAGCAGGTGTAGGTGACGAGGAAATTACAGATAGCGTAATGCTAAAAACTAAAAGACGATTTAACTGGTTATTATTAAATTTATTTACAGCTTTATTAGCTACTTGGGTAATTAGTAACTTTGGTGCGTCTATTGAACAGATGGTAGCTTTAGCTTTTTTAATGCCAATTGTTGCTTCAATGGGTGGCAATGCAGGTATGCAGACATTAGCAGTAACTATTAGAGCAATTGCAACAAAAGAACTCTCAAAAAGTAATTTTAATCGTGTAGTAGGCAAAGAATTTTTAATTGGAATTTTGAATGGTATTATTTTTGCAATAATTACTGGTGTAATTGTTCAATTATGGTTTGAACAATTTAATCTTTCAATATTAATTGGTGTTTCAATGATTTTAAATATGATTGTTGCTGGATTATTTGGAATTTTAGTTCCTGTGTCTCTAAAAAAACTTAATATTGACCCTGCTTTGGCATCAAGTGTTTTTGTAACAACTATTACTGATGTAATCGGTTTTCTATCATTTTTAGGTTTGGGTTCATATTATTTTCTGGTCTAAATGTTGTCTATTATTCTTGTCTTTTTAATATAATAAGCAATAAAAATCTTAAATTTACTTTTATATTTAATTGTTTTTTTAAAATTTTTTAAATTAATATTTTCTAAATAATCAATTTTATCTACTCCAAAAGAAACCAAATCCCTCTTGATATTATTTAACTTAAAAAGTCTTAAATTTTTTGCTAATTCTTTTTTTAAAACAGATAAATAATTATAAACATTTGAAGCTATTTTTAATTCATTATTATCTAAATTTAAATTTCTTGTTGAGCATGCTACACCATTTTTTTCCCTGATGGTCTTGCATTGAATTACTTTAGTATTAATTTTATTTTTTAGAATATGATGGTTAATTAGTGTTAATTGTTGAAAATCTTTAAGTCCTAAATAAATATATTTTGGTTTTATTATTTCTAAAAAGCGATTTACCACGTTAATTACGCCTTCAAAATGTCCTTTTCGATATTTTCCACATAGCCGCTTAGCAAATTTATTCAAGTAAACTTTATTTTTGGGCTTAAAATCGTAAATGTCACTATATGAAGGCAGGTAAACATAATCAATTCTTAGTTTTTTAAGTATTTTAAGATCATTTTTAATATTTCTCGGATAATTATCAAAATCGGTTTTATTATTAAATTGTTTAGGATTAACAAAAATTGAAATTAAAATTTTACTTTTGTAATTTTTAGCTATTTTTATCAACGAAAGATGGCCCTTATGAAGCCCTCCCATTGTAGGAATAAATGATATACCATTAGCTTTTGAAATCTCTTTTTTTAGCTTTAGTTTATTTTTAAATATTTTCATTTCTCAACTAGAATGATATCAACTATTATAAGAATCTTATGATAAAACAAGCAATTATTCCTTTGGCGGGACTTGGTACTCGCTTATTACCACTGTCAAGTGTAATACCAAAAGAATTACTTCCTATTAATGGAAAACCCAATCTTGAACATATAATGGATGAGTGTATTGATGCAGGAGTAAAAGAATTTATTTTGATCATTTCAAAAGATAAAAATAGTATTAAAAAATATTTTTTTAATGATCTTTTTTATAAAAAAATAATTAGAAAAAAAAATGATAAAAGAATTGAAAAAGAATACAAAAAAATTAAAAAATATCAAAAAATGATAAAATTTGTTTATCAAAATAGCCCTAAAGGCACAGGCGATGCAGTCCTTAAATGTGAAAGATTGATTAAAAATAAATTTTTTTTAATGTTACTGCCAGATGATTTAATTATTAATAAAAATTGTTCTAAAGAAATGATAAAATTGCATCGTAAAACTAAGGGATCTATAATTGCAACAAAAATTGTTGATAAAAAGGATGTATCCAGATGGGGAATTTTATCTTTTAAAAATAAAAAAAAAAGTTATTTTCAAATTAATAATGTAATAGAAAAACCTACTATTAAAACTGCACCATCTAGCTATGCGATCATAGGGAGATATATATTACCATCAAAAATATTTAGTGAGATTAAAAAACTTAAACCAGGCCAAGGTGGCGAGATTCATATTACGGATGCAATAAGAAATCTTATTTATAAAGGTAACAATTTTTTTGGAAATATATTTAAAGGAAAATATTTAGACTGCGGTACAATTAAAGGTTATATTAATTCAAGCATCCAAATTTTTAAAGGTAAAAAATGAAGCTATGCATGATAGGAACAGGTTATGTTGGACTAGTAAGCGGTACATGTTTCGCAGATATTGGAAATCAAGTATATTGTGTTGATAAAGATGTAGATAAGATTAACAAGCTTAATTCTGGTTTTTCACCAATTTATGAACCAGGTTTAGATGAGCTTATTCAAAAAAATTTTAAAGCAAAAAGACTAATTTTTACTTCTGATCTTAAAAAAGCAATTTCATCTTCAGATATAATTTTTATTTGCGTGGGTACTCCAAAAAAAAAAGGATCGTTAAAAGTTGATTTATCATTTGTGTATAAGTGCACAAAAGAGATACTATTATACTCAAAAAAAAAAAAGATTATTGTGACTAAGTCGACTGTTCCGGTAGGAACGGGCGATCATATCGAAAAAATTATTAAAAAAAAGAAAAAATTATTTTCTGTTATTTCAAATCCTGAGTTTTTAAGAGAAGGGGAAGCTATACGTGATTTTAGATATCCTGATCGAATAGTAATCGGATCTAATAGTATAAAAGAATTCAAAATAATGAAAAAACTTTATGCTCCTTTAATAAACAAAGGATCAAAATTTTTCACTACTTCAAGAAGGGGTGCCGAATTAATTAAATACGCTGCTAACGCATTTTTAGCTACCAAAATAACATTCATTAATGAGATAGCAAATCTATGTGAAAAATCCGGAATTAATGTTGAAGATGTTTCACTAGGTATAGGATTAGACTCAAGAATAGGAGGAAGATTTTTACGAGCTGGTCCTGCTTATGGAGGCTCTTGCTTTCCTAAAGACACAAAAGGTCTTGTTTCATTAGCTAAAAAATATCAAACAAATTTATCTATTGTTAAATCAGTGATAAAATCAAATCATGACAGAGTAGATCTTTTAACAAAACGTGTTCATAAAATTTTAGGAAACAATTTAAAAGATAAAAGAATTAGTTTATTAGGAGTCACTTTTAAACCTAATACTGACGATATGCGAGACTCAACTAGTTTAAAGATGATACCTTATTTATGTAAAAAAGGATCTATAGTCTCTTATTATGATCCTACAGGGGAAAAAAAAGAATTTAAAAATTTGACAAACTGTAGATTTAAAAAAAATATTAAAGATAATTGTATAAATGCTGATTTAATTATTTTATTAACAGAGTGGGATGAATTTAAATCTATAGATTTTAAAAAAGTTGTTAAGAAAAAAAATTTTAAAATCTATGATTTACGAAATTTATATACTGCATATGAAATGAAGCAAAATAAGATAAAATATTATTCAATCGGTCGACCAAAAATTAATTAAGTTCAAATATAGCATCTACTTCGACCGCAACTCCTAACGGTAAGCTATTAACACTTACTGCTGCCCTAGTATGCTCACCTTTTTTCTCAAATATTTTAGCAATTATATCGGAAGCGCCGTTAATAACTTTTGGTTGTTCTTTAAAATCATCAGTAGAATTAACATAACCGGTTAATTTTACACAAGATTTAATCATTTCCAAATTGTCATCACAAGCTTTACTGGCATGTGCAATTATACTTAAGCCACATCTTCTAGCTGCTTCATATCCTTGATCTAAATTAAAATCTTTTCCAATTTTACCTTTAATTAAATTATTATCTTTATCTATTGAAACCTGTCCTGAAATAAATAATAATTTTCCAACAATTTTTGTAGCAATATACGCACCTACAGGACTCTTTGGGTGTGGCAAGTTTATTTCTAATTTTTTTAATCTATCTTTAATAGACATAGTTATTTTTTCTTAGGCAATATTTCGATAATTTTATCTTTAGTTTCGTCAAAAGATCCATCTAATTTTTTTTTAGTTCCACTTAATTGCTTTTTACTATCCTCAAAACCTTTTTTCTGAAACTCTTTAGTTTCATTAATAAATTTGTTAGTTTTACACTTAATATCAAATTTTTTACATTCCAATTCATTTGCATTCAATGCTAATAGATAGTTTGATATAAATATTATAAAAAACAATTTTTTCATTTTATTTTTTTTTCTTTTTTTTCATTTTGTCATATTCTTTTCTTTTTTCTATCAGAATTAAAGCATCTTCCATAGTTAATTCACTAGGATCTTTTTCTTCAGGTATAGTTGCATTTAAAGATTTATATTTAATATAAGGTCCATATTGGCCCTTCATAATTCTTACTGGTTTTTTATCTTCAGGATGTTCACCTAGATCTTTAATCAATGATGATGAAATTCTTCCAGGCTTAGCTTCAGCTATAAGAGTGATAGCTCTATTTAAACCAATTGAAAAAAGTTCTTCTACATTTTCAAGTCTTGCAGATTTATTTTCACATTTTAAGTAAGGGCCAAATCTTCCAGAATTTAATGTTATATCTTTTCCTGACTCAGGATGTTGACCGATTATTTTTGGAAGAGAGCAAAGAAAATTTGCTTGCTTCAAATCTACACTATCAATTTCAATTCCTTTAGGAATTGAAACATTTTTCAAATGTTCATTAATTTCAGTTTTTTTCTTTTTTTTCTTTTTCTTTTTTTTAATTTTTTCATCAATATCCGAAGTTTCTAATGCTTTTTCATATTGTAGATATGGACCAAACCTACCATTTTTAAGATATATATCTTTTCCAAATTCATTTTTACCTAGCAGTTTTGGTTCAGCAAGATTGTATTGTGCGGCAGCTTTTGCTTTTGAAAGTGGGCGAGTAAATTTACATTCTGGATAATTTGAGCATCCAATAAAAGCTCCACCTCTAAAACTATTTTTTAGACTTAACTCTCCATTGGAACAAAGTTTACATTTTCTATCAATTGAGTCTTTATTGTCTCTATCAAATATTAAAGCTCCCAGGCTTTCATTTAGCATATCAAGTACTTCACGAGTTCTGATTTCTTTTACATCACCAACATTTTTATAAAAATCTTTCCAAAAATTATTCAAAACTTCGACCCATTCAATTTTTCCACTAGTGATTTCATCTAATTGGTTTTCTAAATCAGCAGTAAAGTTATAATCAACATATTTTGAAAATAATTTTTCTAAAAATGCTGATATTAATTTACCTCTATCAGTTGGGTGAAATCTTTTATTGACTTGTTCAACATAGTTTCTGGTTGATAAAACTGATATAATACTGGCGTAAGTTGACGGTCTACCAATACCTAATTCTTCCATTTTTTTAACTAAACTAGCTTCAGAATATCGTGGTGGAGGGTCCGTGAAATGTTGTTCGTCATTAAGCTTAAGTATATTCACACTATCACCAATTTTTACTATCGGTAGAATATTTTTAGAATCTTCATCTGTTTCTTGCACTTCATACACCTTCAAAAAACCCTCAAATTTAATTACAGACCCACTTGTTCTAAAATTTATTTTATCGTCCTCAGATGAAATTAAAATTGTATTTCTATCAAATTCTGCAGGATTCATTTGTGAAGATAAAGCTCTACTCCATATTAAATCATAAAGTTTATATTGATCAGCATTGACGTATTTTTTTATATCAGCAGGTTTACGACTAATATTGGTAGGCCTTATAGCTTCGTGAGCTTCCTGAGCATTTTTGGCTTTTTTTCCAGTAAAACTATTTGGTTGTTTAGGTAAAAACTCTTTTCCAAAATCATTAATAATTAATTCTCTAAATTCACTAATAGCCTCTTTGGAAATATTAGTGCCGTCAGTTCTCATATAAGTAATAAGTCCTGTTGTCTCTCCCTCAATATCTATCCCTTGATATAACCTTTGTGCTATTTGCATTGTTCTTGAAGCACCGAAACCAAATTTACCGGAAGCAGTTTGTTGAAGTGTCGACGTTGTAAATGGAGCTAATGGATTTCTTTTAAACAGCTTTGTATTAACATCCTTGATTTTAAAATTAGATTTATTGATTATATTAATAGCTCTATCAATTTGTTCTTTGTTTTTAAAAGTAAATCTCTCAATTTTATTATTTTCATATAAGCTTAGTTTAGAGGTAAAGTTTTTATTTTCTGTATTAGTAAAATCAGAGGTTAAAGACCAATATTCTTCTGGATTAAACAATTCAATTTCTTTTTCACGTTCAGTAATTAATTTTAAAGCTACTGATTGAACTCTACCTGCCGATTTTGATCCAGGTAATTTTGTCCATAAGATAGGAGAGATATTAAAACCAACTAAATAATCTAGCGCTCTTCTAGCCAGATAAGCTTCAACCAATGGTAGCTCAATATCTCTAGGATTTTTTATTGCATCTAAAATTGCTGATTTTGTTATTTCATTAAAAACAACTCTCTCCAACTCTTTTCCTTTAAGTAATTTTTTTTCCTCTAAAATCTCTTTTACATGCCACGCAATAGCCTCACCTTCACGATCAGGATCAGTAGCAAGAATAATCTTATTGGAGTCTTCAGCAGCAGCGGTTATTTCTTTTAAATATTTTTTTGAAAATGAATCAATCTCCCAAAGCATAGAAAAATTTTTATCAGGATCAACTGATCCATTTTTAGAAGGAAGATCCCTAATATGTCCATAGCTAGCTAATACAAGATAATCTTTACCTAAATATTTATTTATAGTTTTAGCTTTTGCGGGACTTTCAACAATTACTAAATTCATTATTCTATTTTATTTTCAAATAAAATTGATTTTGTCAATTTTTATA
>VMHT01187409.1_pt1 | contig 26648 bp, 13 predicted proteins | sample 4693611 | NCBI WGS metagenome assembly VMHT01 (sample SAMN12280063, study PRJNA550983) | marine metagenome | isolation source: seawater sampled from same location over 5 years 0.02-0.2 micron viral filtrate | place: USA: collected off the coast of southern California halfway between the port... ...
AGGTATGTCAGGTGGGGGAAGCTCAGGTTCAGTAACTTTGAATTGTACTATTACTAATAATAATCAACTAACTAACGGAGCTGGTTATACAACTAATGTTGGAGATATAACTAATGTATCTGCAGGAAGTGGATTGACAGGCGGTGGTGGAAGTGGATCTGTGTCTTTAGCAGTAGACTATGGTACAGCAGGATTAATTAATGATGCACCAAGTGGAACAGGTACTCCTGATGTAGATGATGAATTATTAGTTGCTACATCTTCAAGTGGTACAGGAGCAACAGTTAAATATGTAATAGGTGATCTACCTTTTTTAGACTCAAATACAAGTAGCTTTGCTAATTTAACTGTTACTAATACATTAAATGTTAGGGGAGCCCTTGATTTAGCTGATAATGATATATTACGTTTTGGAACCGGTGATGATGTAGAAATGTTCTTTAGTGGTTCTGATATGTTTATGGATATAAACAATGGAGAAGACTTTAAAATAAGAGATGGAAATAGTGGTAATGCTACAAGATTTACTTTTGATGCTGATAATGGAAACTTTACAGCTACTGGTAATATTACTGCATTCTCTGATGAAAGATTAAAAGATAATATAGAAACTTTAGATGGTTCTAAAGTTTTAGATATGAGAGGTGTCTCATACACTAAAGATGGTAAAGCTGGTTCTGGTGTTATTGCACAAGAGCTTGAAAAAGTTGCACCTGAATTAGTAATGACTAATGAGAAGGAAGATGGTATGAAGTCTGTAGCATATGGAAATCTTGTTGGTTATCTTATAGAAGCAGTCAAAGGACAACAAAAACAAATTGATGAACTTAAAGCAAAATTAGATGACATTAGTAAGTAGTGGATCATTATCAATAGGCGGAACTGCTACAAATAGATCTATTAATTTAGAACTTAGTTTAGCACAAAATGCTAATTCAAGTTTAAATCAAACTGATTTTAGAACATTAGCAGGTGTAGCATCAGGCACAATTTCAATAGAAGATTTCTATGGTAAAACTGCAGGAGGTGGTGCTACATGTCAAGCACAAACATTTTATTATACTGAGGACAATGATCCAGATGAATATTGTGAAATAGGACAAACTAATGTAACTAGGTATATGAATGCTACAACTACTGCAAATGCTACTGCATTATATTCTAACAATACTTGCACAACGTGTGCACCAGCAGGATATTACTATGACCAAAATGGGTATTACGGTCAGCATGTAAATTCAAAAGGTTCATGTACGTTTAGTCCAGAAGAATGCCCATAATAATATAAATCATGAAAAAGAAACAAATAAAAAAACCAACTACAATTAAAAAAGCTGTAAAGAAAAAAGTTGTAAAAAAGAAAGTTAAAAAGCCTGTAAAGAAATCTTTTATAGATAAGATTAAAAGTATATTTATTAAAGAAGAGTCTGAAAAAAGTAGGATAGTAGAATTAAGAAAAAAAGAAAAACCTTTTATAAGATATAGTTTTGTTGTTGAGTCATTGAAAGTTGATCACAAAAACCTTGTAGAAGAAATACTTTTTGAGTATAAAGGAACCATGGTTATTCCTAAATCACAAAAAGATAATTATAAACCAGGTAGTAGCAGTGTACAAGGAGTACATGTAATCAAAGACAATACTAATGATCCTGTGTTTAAAAAAGATTTTAATTCAATTACTAAACAAGAAGTAGTAAAACATTTAATAAATAATGTTAGAAGTGGTTATGTACTAGATATGCGTCAGACAATTAAAAAAGAATTAATGCCTGAGTATAAAATAATTACTAAACTTCCTTGGAAATAATATAGAAATTATTATCTTTGTTATAATAATTATTAAAAACCAATATCAAAATGGCAAAATCAAAAGCAAAAAAAGTTACTGATAAAGAACTAGATAGCATCAAAGATTTACAACAACGTATTAATACTGTTGTTATGAATCTAGGTAATGCAGTAGTTGTACAAGATCAATTAACTCAGTCTCATCAAGAATTACAAAAAGAGTGGAAAAAAGAAACTGCTAAGCTTGAAAAAAAGTATGGCAATGTTAATATTAGTTTAGAAGATGGATCTATTTCAGAGTTAAAAGAAGAAGAAGCTCCTGAGTTAGCAAAAGTATAATCCCCTTTCATATTTGTTTTTATAAGATTTTTTAAAACCTAACATTAACTTGTTTGGTTTTAAAAAATTTTGTATATTATTACTGTATAGTAGTAAGAAGCTAACACGTTACAGTAAAAAGAACATTTATGATCCCAACAAATTCAAGCGGTACCACAAATGGATGTGATAATATTTCATCTAATTGTGTAGTCTGGCAAGGTCCAGATATCACGTGTATAGATTTATGCACTGGTGATACAATTACTGATGTTACACACAAGTTAGCAACTAAAGTATGTAAACTTATTACAGATGGTGTAACTGCAAATCCTTCATTAGCTGGCTTAGATTTAAGTTGCTTAAAGATTCCTGGTATAACTCCAACAGAGTTGGTTCCAGTTTTACAAGCAATGGTAGTACAAATATGTGCTAACACAGGAACAGGTCAAGTACCAAATAGTAGCAGCAATTTATCTTCATCTTCTCAAGTACAGGCTGATCTACCAATTATGACATTACCTGCTTGTTTGCAGTATAATGATGCAAGTGGAAATCCAGTAACTACTTTACGTTTAGATTTATTTGCTACATTAATATCACAACAAGTATGTACTAATCTAGCAAGTATACAAGTAATTAATACTACACTTACAAGTTATAGTAGTAGATTAGATGTATTAGAAGCATGTGTATTACCATGCTCATCTACAGTTGTAGAAAAACAGGTTGTTCCAACATGCATTATAAATGTAGGGGTACTTACAGATGTATCAGTTTTATTATTAGCATTAGAAGTACGTTTTTGTGCTTTAGAAACTGCAGTGGGTTTACCTGCTGCTATTAATTTAGCAATAGGTCAAACAACTATTACATCATCTACATTATCTTTATCAGGAAATAGAGCTGCCTATGGTGCTTTAGGAGGATGGAATTCTACAGTAACATCTTTAGCTCAGTCTGTTCAAAACTCATGGATAGTAATGGATGATCTTTATGCAGCAGTAGCAAACATACAAACAAATTGTTGTCCATCTGGATGTGAAGGTATAACATATGGATTTACAACAACTGAAATATTTGCATCAAGTGGATTAATTTCTAGTATTAATTTTAATTTCCAAAATTCTAGTATACCAAATTCTTTTAATGATGCATCAGGATTTAGTGTAATAAAAGTTACAGATGTAGATGGAGTAGTTGCACAATCAACAGTAAGTGTAAGCACTTTACAAAACAGTGTTGGAGGAATTGATTTATCTGTAGCAACATTAAATACTGCTCAAAGTATGACAGCACAAGTACAATATGGATTTACAAATGGTGTAGACACATGTGACTCAATTCAGTCATCTGTTATAAAAGGTACTGTACCTTGTCCAACAACAGTTACTGTAAGCGGAGTTACTGCAACTGCAGCTACAGTATCTTTCTCACAACTGCTAGGTTCAACAGCAGTATACAAAATTGACATACTAGATGCAGCAAATGTTATTGTAACATCATACACACAAAATAATCCAACAGGTACAGTTTCACATAACTTTACTGGCTTAACACCTAATACACCATATAATGTACGAGTAACAACTACATTTGGTGGGGCATCTGCAATATGTTCATTAGTACCATTTGGTACTGCAGCATCATCAGTTGCATGTACATCAGGTATGGATGTAGCTTTTGTACTTGATTATACATCTGCTAATAGTATTACTGTAACAGCTTTACAAAATGGTGTAGCAAGTATGGTAAATACAATTGATACACAATCTGGAACTAATACTTATAGAATGGCATTAGTAACATCTGATCAAACAGCTGCTACAACGCCAGCTTATAATGGATGTACAGATTACTCATCTTTACCTACAGCACAAAGATTAAATCTTATAGGATCAACAGGATCTTATCAAGTTGCTACAGCATGGGAAATGTTCCAAAATGATAATGGAGCAACGTTTACCTCTCAATTAGCTAAACTAAATGGAGGAGTAGATGGAACGTGTATTAACATGGGAACAGGTATTGGATCAACAACTAGTCCAACTGATTATGTTTCAGGACTTGTAACAGGCGGTAGTGTATTAGCTGGTGCATTTAGATCAGGTGTTGCTAAGTATGTAGTAATTACAACTGATAGATTACCAGGTGGTACATCACAAGCATTTGATATAAATACTTGGACAGGAATTCAACAAACAATTGCAAATGCTAATAACTTAGGAATTAAATATATTGTTGTTGGATCTGGAGTTGATTTAAGTGGTACTATTAATGGATTACAAATTTACCCATGGAGAGCATTAGCAACACAAACTTCAGGAGGATATAATAATATAGCTAGTGCAGCAAATATTAATTCTTTACTAGTATCAACTTGTTAATAAAATAAAAAATAAAAAATGGCATGTAATTGTACAAAATGTAGTTCTCAATGTGGCTGTGCTGACACAGCATTAACTAATGCATGTACTTATACTGATTGTAGTGTAGGTAGTGAAAGATGTAGTGATGTTCAATGTGCTGAATGTGTTAGTTATTGTGGAACATCTTTTCAGATAGGAGATGCAGCAGCAAGAATAACTATAACAAAAGGAGAAAGGTTAGATTCAATTATACAAAAGTATGCTATGATCTTATCAAATGGATTAGGAGCGTGTACATCAAATGATTTACAACATGATCCATATAATGTATATGCAGGAGTAATAACTAGCAGTACAGCTAATATAATATGGGATGGTATATGGAGTTCAAGTACTGGTATTAATGTATATATAGATACACAAATTGCACCAGGCGGTTGGGTACTTCAAAATTCAACTCCTATTGTAACAACTATAAATAATTTTACTATAACTAATTTACTTGCTAGTACAGCATACAAAGTAAAAGTTGTAGATAATGGTAATAGTTCTAATTGTAAGCCACTAGAAATATTGTTTTCTACACTGGCATCTTAATACAACAACAGCAAGTAGTGGTTTGTTGGTTTTCTACTGCAAACGTTGGGAGAGACTGGTTTTAAATCCAGTCTCTTTTTTTTTGTTATATTTACTAAAAAAAATTTATGAGCAATTTAAAGCAAAGAATCATTCAATCATTAAAGTGGAAAAAACATCCACGTATATGTGCAGAGAAACTAAACATTACTGAGAAACAATATATAAAAATAAAGAAGGAGATACTTCAAGAAAGAAAAGCTGAAAGAAAAAAACTTAAATTTTTTGATAAAGCATCAGATAAAGGACAATTAGTTGAGTCTATAAATTTAGAAAAAGGAGAAGGAACAATATCAGGAACGTTTGATTATGAACCTAAAAGTGCAGAAGAGATTATAAGTATATTAAAAATAGATACATCAAAGTGGAAACTGTCTCAATATTGGAACAAACAAATGGGAGATCATTGGAGAGTGTCTGCATTAGTATCTCAAGTAAAGCACCCAGAAGAAAAGTTATTTAAAGAGCTTTTAGAAAGTTGGACACCTAAGACTTATAAAGTTCCTAAAGTTAATTTAAATAAAATTAAAAATGATAACCCTCATTGTGGAGTAATGTCATTACAAGACATACATTTTGGTAAACAAGGAAATGAAACAATAGATAAAGATTTTGAAGATACGGTTGTAAATTTAATAAGTAGAGCTGTACCTGTACATTATATTGAAACCATGTATTTTGTTGTAGGAGGTGATCTAATCAACATGGATACATTTGAAGGGTCTACTACTGGTGGTACTGCTTTAGATAACTGTATGACCGCTACAGAGGCTTATATGCAAGCATTTGATGCAATGCATTGGGCAATCAACTATATAAAACAACATTGTAAAAACTTAGTTGTAGTTTATGTACCAGGTAATCATGATAGATTATCTTCTTATCATTTGGTACATGCTTTATCAAAATCTATAACATCAGAAGAAATAACATGGGACATAAAATATGAAGAAAGAAAAGTTCAAGTATGGCATAATAATTTTAATGCATTTGAACATGGTGATAAACGTAGTAAAAATAATCCTTTAATATATGCATCAGAATACCCAAAGCAATGGGGTAATACTATAAATAGAACATTATTTAAAGGTCATATTCATACAGATAGAAAAGTAGAATATATGACATCTAATGAGACAGCAGGGTTTATAGAAAAGACATTACCAAGTCTAGGTAAAACAGACTATTATCATTATAGTAATAAGTTTGTTGGCAATAGAAGATCTGGTAAATTAGAAATTCAACACCCTCTGATGGGTAATATATGTGAATTAACTTACCAAGCTTTGTAAAGACCTTACTTTTAATTTCATAAAGTGGGGTTTTTTTTGTAAATTATAAATATAACTATATGATCAACAATTTTAAAAAACCAAATTTGAATGCTCCAAGATATAGGGAGAAAAGATTGGGGTTATTAAATTATGAAACAATAAAAGAATTTAAAGATAAAAAACCTTTATATTCTAAGATAGATAATAGTAAACTAAAACAAATAATAAAAACATATAATATTAAATTATGGAAGGCTGTTATTGAGAATAGAGATGGAGTAGAGTTACCTGATTCATTGGGCTTCTTATTTATAGGAACATGCCCATCATCTAAGACGGTAAATACTAATTATGCTTTATCACAAAAATATGGAAAGGTCTTACAAAATAAAAATTGGGAAACAGATGGAAATATAGGAAAAATATTTTATACAAACTGGTCAACTAAATATAGATTTAAGAACAGAGCGCTTTGGCACTTTGTAGCGTGTAGAGATTTTAAAAGAACAGTAGCTAAAGAATATCCAAAAAAATGGACAAAGTATGTAATTATGAAAAATAACTACAGAGTTGCTCATCTATATGATCCTAATCTTGAAGAGACTAATGAACAATTAAAATATTATAATGAATTTGAAACATAAATAATATGTCAACAATAGCTGAAGTAGTATCAAGAATTAGGGGCCAAGTTAAAGCAGAAGTACAAGATGCATTTGTAACTGACAGATACATATATAGTTTAATAGAAAAGTTTGCACAAATCTTAATGAGAAGACAAGATTATGCAAACAAATTAATGAAGTTTAATGCTGTATGGAAAAATTTACCATATGTAGAATTAATAGAGGTAGATAAGGTAGAGGCAGGTTGCTCAGGAATGACAAGCGGATGTTTAATTAAACGTTCTAAACATAGACTTCCTTCAATGATAGAAGGATACTGGGGACCACTGATCCGTACTGTAAGCTCTATAGATGGTTCACAAGAGCTTCAAGCTACTCAGCCTGGTACCTATACATCAATGACTAAAACTACTTCATTTAAATATAATAGAACATTATATTTTTGGTGGTTAGATGGATACATATACTCACCCAATATAGAATGGGATGCTTTACAAGTAGAAGGAGTATTTAATTCAGATATAACAAAATGGAATTGTGATACATCAGATGATTGTACACCAAGATATGAGCAACCTATATATATTCCTGAGGCATTATTTGCAGAGATAGAAGCACAAGTTATACAAACAATGTTAGGCACAATGCAAATCCCTTCTGAGGATTCAGATAATAAACGTAATATAAATAGACAATAATGGGAGTATCACAAAAATATAGAACATTCAGTCAGTTGATGGAAGATGTTTCCATTGATTTTTCTACATATGCATTAGAAGGAATGATTGAACCTCAACAATTAATTAAAGTTGCTACAAGAGTTAATTATGATTTGGGATTAAGAATACATAGAACTAAAGAAGTAGTATTAGATATAGAGCATGGTAAAGCACAATTACCAATGGACTTTGCATATTTAAATTATGCATTTAGATGTGGTTCATATACTATTAATAATACTATGCCCTCAGGTACACATGTTGAAACTTTTAATGATGTACCTTATGTACCTGCTCCAGGTGAGAAGTCTCCTTGCAGTAAAGATGATACATGTAAAGATGTGTGTGTTATAAAAACTTGTGATGGAGAAGATAGTTATCAACTTATTCAAAGAGTAGGTCCAAATCAATACAGACAATTTTCAAGTTGGACTCAATTAAGAATTCAAAATGTAAATGATCCAGTTTGTTTTTGTCCATCTTTAGGTGCACAAGCATTAGATATTGCACAAATAAAAGATGGATTTTTAATTACAACATTTAAAACAGGAAAAGTATATCTAAGTTATCAAGGTGCCATGGAAGATGCTTCTGGTGATTTATTAGTATTAGATCAGCCGTATTGCAACGAATACTATGAGTATGCTATAAAACAAAGAATATTAGAAAACATGGTTTGGCAAGGTGAGAATGTATCTCAACAACTTGGTTTAATAGAAAATAGATTGCGTGCAGCAAGAAACAATGCATTATCTTTTGTTAATACTCCTAATTTTGCAGAGATGCAAAAGGTGTGGACAATGAATAGAAGAGCACAATATCATAATTATTATAATATGTTTCTAAGTTATGCTCCTATTAATCCTACATTGGCAGGACCAAATGTAGTAACAAGTGGTAGAAACTCTGTTGTACAAGATACAACAGCAGGATGTGGAACTGCATCTCAAACATCAGCATCATAAAATACTAAATTTAAGACATGGCAAAAAAAAAGTCTACACCTGCTTCTAAAAAACCTGCTGTAAAGCCTAAGTTTACTTCTTCATCTGTAAGAACAAATACTTTTACAAAAGGGATGAACAAAGATATTGCTCAATCTCTTGAGTTAAATAATGCTTGGTGGCATGCAAGAAATGCTGCAAACAATGATAATGATGGGGATGTAGGTCTAATTGGTAATGAGCCAGCAAATTTACAATGTGGTGTTATTCCTTATACTGTTATAGGTGCTATACATAGATATGGAGATGAGTGGATTGTATATTCTACAGATGATATAAATTCTGAAATAGGTAGATTTGATGATAGTGAATGTAAGTATACTACAATAGTAAATGATCAGTGTTTAAATTTTAAAAAGAAATTTTTAATTACAGGTGCTGCAAAAGAAAATTTTGATTGTACATGGCAGGTATATTGGGATGATGCCAATAATCCATCTAGAACATTAAATATAGATAATGTACCATATATAAAAGATTATGATAATCCAACAGGTATCCATCCATGTATAGTATATCCTGATGCACAACCTTTAAGATTAGATTGTGAAGAGATTAGACTAGCACCTTTAATGAGTACCCCTTGTGTTGAATTAAACAAAAGTAGAGATGGTGGTTTATTAGAAGATGGATCATATCAAGCTTACGTTGCATATGTACAAAATGAACAAAGAGTAAGTGATTACATTGGTATTTCTAATATACAAACTTTATGGAATCATGATGATAACTCATGTGGTTTAGATATAACTATATCTAATTTAGATAGAAGATTTGATACTTTTCAGTTAACACTATTGATAAGAAATCAAGGACAGTTATTTAGAAAAATAATTGGACTGTATAGTACAGAAGTAACTGATATAAGTATTGACTTTATTGATCCATCATTAGTATCTGAAAGTGCAGAAAATTTATTTTTTATTTCTCCTTCTTATGAGAAGTCACAATCTATGTTTGTAGTAAATGATTGGTTAATAAGACAAGGGCCATCTGAACAGTTTGATTTTAATTATCAACCTATTGCAAATAATATAATAACTAACTTTGTTATAAATAAAGTTGCTAGTAATTATTATAATAAAGCAGGAAATAAGCTAGGATTTATGCGTGATGAACAATATGCATTTTTTATAAGATGGATATATAATACAGGGGAGAGATCATCATCATATCATATACCTGGTAGACCACCTAAAGATTACACATTACCAAATGGATTAGTTTTACCAGAAGATGAATTAATAACTTCTTCTAATTCTATAAACGTATTAGGAACAGAAGAATATTTATTTGAAATATATAATACAGGAGTAGTGACTCAATCAGTGAACATTCAACTTGATGATGAGTCAACTATAATTGCTAAAGGGGAGATGGGATACTGGCAATCAACAGAAAGATATCCCAACAATCCAGAAATATGGGGCAGCTTATGTGGAGAGTATATTAGACATCATAAAATGCCTTCTGAACAAAATGGAGGCAATCAGTTACATTTAACTGAAGATGCAGGAGATAGCATAAATATTTTAGGTGTTGAGTTTAGCAATATAGGAAGACCTACATTTAATGATGGAACATATATACCTAATGTAGTTGGTTATGAAATATTAAGAGGTTCAAGACTTGGAGCTAAAAGTATATTAGCAAAAGGTATGTTTAAGAACATGCGTAAATATGATGTACCAGATAATGAAAATTTAATAGGTGGAAGTATACAAGGACTTTATGCTAATTATCCATACAATGATTTAAGAGATGATGTGTATTTTGCACAAGACAGAACAGAAGATTGTGATGATGGAATACAAGAATCAGTAAGTACATTTCCTGCATTAAGTGGGTATATGGAAGATGTATTTTCTTTTCATTCTCCAGACTTAATGTTTACTAGACCTTTTTTAAATGCTAATGAAACTAAAATTTATGGAGAAATAAATGGAGCATCATCAGGAGGTTTTATACCATCTGAAAATCACCCAGGTCAAAAGTTATTAAGAGGATTAGCTGCAATGCTTTCTGGATTTGTAGGTCTTGGTTATTCTATTAGACAACTACAAGGAACTCCTGACACAAGAGCAATGCCTGTACAAGCCATTAATAATGCTTTTCCAGAATGGAGGATAGAAGGTAAAAAACAAACAGGAGGTGGGGGTAACGTTACTGCTACAGTACCTCCTGCAGTAGCTACAGCAATTTTAAATCCTAGAAGTGGTGGGGAAATAGACGGTGATAATAACTATAATGGTTCTGATGCAGGAACTTTAGCTGGAGAGAATATAGAAGATTATTATAACGATGCTACTGGTTCAGGTATTACAGGAAATATATGGCAACAAGTAGTTCAGTTTCTAGAAAACACATGGGATAGTTTAGTTGATTTTGCTACAGGAAAATCTACAACAGATGAAATAAATGAATTAGCATTAGAAAATATTGATCAAACTCAATCATTTGGACCAGGTTTTATGGGTGGTGGTGCTCAACAAGGTATTGTTAGAGATTCATCAGATTCAAATTTACCAAAACCTGTAAGAGTAGCCATAGGATTTTTATTAACTCAAAAGAATATTGCAATAGGTGGACAAGAAGTTATAGATTTAATATACAATTTAACTTCATTTCAGCAATATGCATTAAAATATAACTCACATGGTTTTTATAGTGGATTTAATCCTTTGGGTTATGATAATAGATTTAGAAGTAATACTGAAGCATCTAATTATTTAGGCTCTTCTTTTCAGACATTTGATAATAATAAATACAAAATAAACAATTTATATAGACCAGACTATGTTGCTGTATCTACAAGTGATCCATTTGATTCTAATTACAGTGTAACGGATCAGTCAAGATTTGTTGTAGGAGGATATATAAACGGATCAGGTACTGGTGTTAACTATAGCAATGAAAATTTGTTAAATCCTGAAGGACCATTTAAAGAAAACATATCAGCATTATATGGAGCTCTTAAGTTTAATATGGGTAATCAATATGGTCAATTAGATGGTATTAAACAAATACAAATGAGAGGGTGTGTAGAAAAATTAGATCCAACACTTCCTGATACATTTATGTATACAACACAACCAATTTTTAGTGGTGATGTATTTATAGGCAGGTATACTGAAAAATGTATTATGCCAATCTTTACTGACTTTATGATGGGTCAATATGATGGTTTTCCATATGATTATAGTTTAAGAGTAAACTTACCTTATCCAAGATTTTGGATGGATACAAGAAAATATGATATATCTGCATTAGCACAAGCTATTACTACTGCAGGATTATCAACAATACTTCCTGGATCATCTCCAGTATTACCTAAAGATTTATTCTATTTAGATAGAGGTGAAGGTACATGTAGTGCTTTTAATATTTTTCAAAACATATTTTCAGGTAGTGATTACAGAGATAATGTTGTTTTAAATCAAGCATTTAGCATGGTTCATGCTTATATGTATACTCATGTTAATGGTATAAATGATTTCTTTGTAGAAACAGAAATTAATATAGCATATAGAGATTATGAAGAACCAAAAGAAAAAAGATTTTATGATGTTTATAAATACAATGATTTAGTAGACTTGTTTCATGCAGAGATACAAAAGTTTGATAACTACTATAAGTATGATGAATCATTAACCCCTGCAAAATTCCAATCACAAATAACTACATTTGGTCAATTACAACCAAGAGATTATGATCCTTCTGTTGCTGAAACATGTTTTACTGTTTATCCAAAAAGATTGATATATTCATTACAGGCACAGAATGAACTTAAAAAAGATTTCTGGAGAGTATTTTTACCATTAAATTATAAAGACTTTAAAGGTGAAGTTAGTGTGATTAAACCATTTAGTAAAAGTGGGGCTGTAGTATTTTTCCCATTTTTATCTCCACAACTTTTTCAAGGTGTAGATCAGCTTAAAACAATGACTGATACTAAACTAACAATTGGTGATGGAGGATTGTTTAGTCAACCTTTTCAAAATATTGCTAATGCTGATGTATCTAATGAATATGGATCATGTGAAAGTTTAAGAAGTGTAATGAATACACCTGCAGGACTATTTTATATATCACAAGCACAAGGTAAAATATTTCAATATGCTCCTGGTAAAGGACTTACACCTATATCTAATCAAGGTATGAAGTATTGGTTTAGTGAGTACTTACCATCATCATTAATTAAACAGTTTCCTGATTTAGAAGAATCTCCTTTATCTGATAATCCAGTTGCAGGAATTGGGTGTCAAACAGTATATGATGCTAATGATGACATAGTATACTTTATGAAAAGAGATTATAAAGTAAAAAAAGAACATATAGCTAAAGTTATATTTGATCCAGATTTAGGATTTTTATTAGATGTAGGAGTAACTATAGCTGATGCCGTTCCTATTACTCTTGGAGATCCAATATATTTTGATGATTGTTCATGGACTATAAGTTATGATCCAAAAACTAAAGCATGGATTTCATTCCATGACTGGCATCCTGAATTATCTTTGCCAAGTATAAATCATTTTTTTACTACTAAAACAACAACTACAACTATTCCACAATGTCCTCCGGGTTATAATTTTAATCCTACAACAGGGTTGTGTGAACAGGGATCTAATTTTAATGCTCCTTCTAATGTTGATGTAACAGAATTAGCTGCAACAATTACAGGAGGTACTACAGATTGTTTATTGGATCTAGTTGTATCTATGGATGTTTCAGGTAGTACAACAGCTAGTGTTATATCTAATCTTAATTGGTATCCAGATCAGTGTAGAGGTATTGAAGGATTTCCTAGTAGCCCACCTCCTCCTGCACCTGGTGGTTCAGCTAATAGAGGTAATGCACAATTACAATGGTTATATGCATTTTTAACTGATCCAATAATTACAGGACCTTTAGCTGCAGAAAAAATGCAAATAGGTTTTACTGCATGGAGTACAGGTACATTTAAAATGTTACAAGATGGTATTTATACTATGAAACATGATTGTAATATATGTAAAATAATGAGATTTTATTATGATAACTGGCAAAACGGTTCTACACGTTTAGCAACTGGAACGGGTGTTGGTCCAGTAGGTTTTGGAGGAAGTGCTGATTTTAATGATCCTTTAGTACTGCCTGAGAATCAATTTAATTCTTCAAGTGGTTTGGGTGTACTAAATAAAAAAAATCAAAGTCAATTGTCTGCAGATTATCCTGCAAGAACTAATAGTCCATTTTTTAAGCAAATAATGATTGTAGTTACTGATGGAGTTTTTGTTGAAAAAGATTTTGGTGGTGATTTGTCAATGATTTCTAAACTTCAAAATCCAGATTTTATTCAAACTTCTGCGGGACAGTCTTCTGCAAATACAGATGGATATTTTCAAAATCCAGGTAATAGCTTTTATTATTTTATACCACCAGGAGATATACCACCTAATACTGGAGATTGGAATAATACATTTTTAGGAGATCCACGTAAACAAGAAATATATTCTATTTTTTGTGGTTCTACAAGTAATGTTCCAACTTATCCAATTGTTATGAATGCTGCTACTAACACAACTTATAATATATCTACTAGCACACCAAGTGATGCACAAGTTGTAATGGCTGCAAATGATCCTAATAGTTTATCATTTGCTGCATTAACTATAGCAGGTAATGTATGTGCAGTACCATTTGTTTGTACATGTCCAGCTGGATATACAAAAGTATTTTTAGATCCTGCTACAGGTTTCTATAACTCACTGACTTCTGCCACAGATGATTGTGATGCTGCTAATCAAGCAGGTACACCACCTATTTGTAGAAAAGTAGAATGCAGTTGTGACACTAATGGAACTTTAATACCTCCTCCATCAGGAGGTACATGTCCTGATACTCCACCAGAAATATACTCTATAGGGGATCCAGCATGGGTAGATCCTGATCCAGCTTTATGTAATTACAATACTTTATTACAGACCCCTCCAAACTATAATGTTAGTTCTTTTTGGAGGCACAATGTTAGATGTGATTTGTTTAGTAATTTTTATGGAACTGATTATCCATGGGAGATAGACCTTATTAGTAATACAGGACAAGCAGTAAATACAATAAGAAGTATAGAATACCAATTAGAAACTTATGTATACAAAGGTACTATGGATAATGCATGTGGTGGTGATGCGTATGAAGATCTAAACTTTAATTTTGATCAAGCTACAATATATAATAATGAACAAGTCTCAGGATTATTATTATTAAATATGTCACCTTATAATGACCCGTGGAATGAATTAACTTATCCAATTATAGGTTCACAAAATATAAGCGTATTAGCAGATAAAGTAGAACATAAATTTAGATTAAACCAATTCTGGGATATAACAAATGATAGAGGTGAATTTACAAATGCAGAACAACCTATATGGGGAACGTCATGCAATGGTTATGTAAGAACACTTAATAGTATTAACTTAAATTACAACAAGCCTGAAACACAACGTAAGAAGTTTAGACATTATTCTAATCACGTATTGCTAAGAAGAATGCAATCTAATAATAGAAAGATGTTGTTAAGATTAAACAATACTAAATTAAACCTGTCTCAAAGATAATTAAATATGGCAAATAAAAAAAGCATAGGATTACCAGGAGGACCAAATGAGTATATAACTGATATATCAGAATACTTATCTGTAGAGGGTTATAAGTTTAATAGTCCTGATGTAGATAATCCTTTTAACATTATTGAGTCAGGAAGTATTACTATGGAAGATGTAGAGTTTCCTGTACTAGGTACAGATAATTTAGGTAACACACAAATGATGCAGCCAGGTATGACTTATGAGTTTCCAGGAAATATGGTATTTGAAACACCCATGGCAAAATCAGGCGGTTCAGTAAGTTGGAATTGGAAAGGTAAATCATATTCAGGTACACTTATTCCTAGCATGGAAAATGAAAACAATAGATATGCTAGAACTAAGAACGGTAAGATTAAAACATTACCTAAAGCACAATTTGGTCTTTTAGATAAAATGGGTGCTTTTAATAAGATTAAAAAAAATTTAGCAGATGGGTTTAATGCTAATGTAGGATATACTGGAATTGCTAGAGACGGGGTAAATTATGATGACTCAACATTGGGTATCCTAAGAAGGTTATATAATGTTGGTATTAAAGGAGAAGTTGAACCAGACGTAAGTAAAGAAATAGACTGGGATAGTAAAGAAGGCAATAGTGATGATACATATATAAATGATAAGTTGGCTGAAGCTAGTAAGAATTTAGAACAAAATTTATTTAGACTATACCTAGATCAAGATCAAGTAGGTAAATATCAATTGAGTGAAAGCCAATATAGACCATCAAAAGGAGATAATAAAGTAGATAAATATCTTTCTATTCCAAAAGAGTATCAAGATAATGTATATGGACAAATTGAATTTCCTAAAGTAATAGATATACAAGAATATGAAGGTTTACCTAATAAAGATATAGTTGATGCTTTGTCTTCCACATATAATAAAGTTATAGATAGAGACATGGTGGTTGGTGATTACACAAGAGGTATAGGTTTAAATGAAGATGAGAATATATATTTATCTGCATATGATAAGTTTGATTTAAATCCTTTTCCTTCTCAAGTTGGTGACATGTCAATGGGCATTGGTAAACCACAAGATATATATGATAGATTTAATTATGTACGTGTAAATGCTGATAAATATCCTGAGTTTACATTTCTTAAGGATCCTGGTGGTTCAAGTTCATATAGTGATGCACTTGTAAGAGAAGATAATCTAGAAGATTATTTAGAGCTTCAAAGGGGACAACAAAAAAGATATGAAAAATTTTTAGAGGAGGTGTCTACACCGGGAGACTTCATTAGACAAAAAGGTGGACAACTTCCTGAAGCACAGTTTGGTTTATTAAAAAATGCCTTAAAGCCAACAGTTAAGTTTTTAAAAAAATATTTAACAAAAGCAGATGATGTAGTTCCTGGAAAAACTTCAGAAGTTAATTTTATTGATAATATTTATAAGCAGCAGTTAAAAGATGCACCTAGAATGCCTAATTATGAAATGTATAATAACCCACCTAGACTTGAAGATTTAGTAAGTCATTATAATAAACAGAGTGATGGTGTTACTAGTGTATATAGATATGGTTATAACGCAGATGGAAGAGGTGGTGCTTGGTATTCTTCTGACTTAGGAGATCCATTAAGATATGTGCAATATGGAAGAGGTGATGGAGTTTTTAAAGCAGATGTACCTAATAATATTTTAAGAGAATCTTATAGAGGTATTGTAAATAATGTAGATGCAAAGGCAGGTAAGATACCAGGTCTTGATCCAAAAGATTTTGTAGCATCTGAAACAAACTTTAAAGAATTTAGATTACCTGAAGGAATAGCTTCAGTATTTCAAGATCAAAATTTTGGTAAAATGTCTATTAAAGAATATGGGGATTATATAAGATCACTAAAACAAACAGGTGGAACTATTAGAGAGTATAATCCTCCAGGATTTTTTGAAAATATTGGTGATATATTTGCCAATCCTATAACAGCATTTGGTTATACTGCACGTGGTGAAGATATTCCGGAAGGACTAAATGTTAATAATCCTAATAGAAATAACTTTGAAATGGTTGCTGATATTTTTAATCCATTTGCATGGTATCAGTATGGAGAAAATGCTTATAATGATTTTTCAAAAGGAGAGTATTTAGACGGAACCCTTAATGCATTGGGTGCTTTACCTGTAGTACCAGCAACAATAGTAGCTACTAAGCATCTTAAGACACCTTTACAGAAGATTGCAGCAAATACAAATAAATTAGTAAGCAATGCTAATACAAATATTCAGAGTGGAATTTCAGGAGTAAGACCTCCTACTTCTAACAGACCTTTTACACAATATTGGGATGGTAAGAATTGGGTATCATCTAACAAAGAGCAAGCAATTAATACTTTAGAAAATTTACAAAATCAATATAAAACTTTAAAAGATCAGGCATACAATAAAGTAAAGGGAGCTCAATCTAAATTAAAAGAAAATAAAGCTAAAAGGCAAGCCTTACTTGATGATTTTGAAAGACAAGGTTTTGATACTAAAGAACTTAAAGATGATGCTTTTATGAATATGTTCAAAGAATATAATCTATATAATAGAGGAGCAAAGGATCAGAAAAGAATTATTTCTGATATGACTGATGAGTTTTATGAAATGAGAGATTTTTATAAAGGTGAGTCAGGAGGCTATGATGATCTTTTAGAACAAATAACAAAAGGAGAAAAACTAGATGCAGATCTAATAAAAAAACATTTAGATAAAAGTCTTTGGGAAAGAATTAAAAACTTAGGAGAAACATTACCTGGAGGGCCAGGTGATGGACCAGGTTTAAGATTACAACAAGGTGGCTCTATGCCTTCCAGATCTCAAATTATTGATGAGCAAAATAAAAAAGATAATCAAGTATTGGGTCTTACTAATATTATAGATTATATGGTTGAGAGTAGAGGTGGTAATGAGAAAATATGGACAGACTTAGCTGACAACATAGCTTTTCATGAGTCTGGTCCTCAGCAAAGAATGGACCCTCAAGCTAGACAGATTACTAAAGATGGAAAAAAAGATGGTTTAGGAAGAGGAATGTTTCAGTTTGAACCAGAATCTTTTGAGACTGCAAAAATAAGATATAAAAATGTTGCTGATGCAGTTGGTTATAAACTAGATGAAAATATACTTAATGCAGAAAGCGCATTAGACCTAAATGCAAAAGATCAGTATACATTGTTTTTTGCTAATTTAATTGAATCTCCAGCTGTATTAAAAGACTATGCAGATGGCAAATCATCAATGGTAGATGTATGGTTAAAAGGGCACAAAAATGTTTCTAAAGAAGGCAATAGAAAAAGTTTTGCAAATAGCATGGAAGCAGCAAAAAAAGAATTAGGTAAAAAAGGCTTTTTACAATTTAGTTTAGAAGATTTACTACCATATAAAAAAGGTGGTGAGTCAGATATGTTAGATACTTATAAGAACTATATCAACGGTAAAGTCAGAAGTCAGGAAGCAGTTAATGTATATGATAAACTAAATAGAATACATTTAAATGATGCAAGGAGAAGAGGTATGTCTGTACCAAACTATATAATGACACATCTTTAAGATGATTGTTAAACCTTAAATATTAGTGAATCTCCTTAATTATTTGTATATTAATAATATAATATGAGCAAAGTGAAATTAAACAAAATAAGTGTAAAACAACAAGGGGGTCAGATGATTCCTAATCAACCAGCTATGAGTAATCAGCAGCCTGTAGTTGATCCAATGGTTCAACAAATTACAGAAATGATATCTACATCAGTTAACCAAGGTCAAGATATAGTTGATGTTGTGTTAGATCTTTCACAACAACAAGTTGATCAACAAGTTATTGCACAAGCACTTATGATGGGTGGTATGCAACAAGAAGATATAATGACTTTGTTTCAACAAGTAAGTATAAAAGCACAACCTCCTGGGCCATCTAGTCCAGAAGAAGTTAATTCTAGCCCACAACTTTTAGCTAGAAATGAGGCATTAGAAAACAATGAAGATAAACAAGATACTATGCCTGGTTTTGCTAAATCAGGAATAGAAATTAAACCAGAGAATAAAGGTAAGTTTACAGCATGGGCTAAAAAACGTGGTATGAGTGTTAAGGAAGCATATAACAAGGTTATGTCTAATACTAAGGCTTACCCTCCATCTGTAGTTAAGATGGCTAATTTTGCAAAGAATGCTGCTGGTTGGAAAAAACAAGATGGTGGTGAAGCTGACTTTAAACCACACATGATGTATAAAGGAGATGATGGTGTAATGGCTAGAACATATGACCAACATATTGAATTAGGTGAAAAGGGTTATATACATCTTGCACAAGATGGAGGTGGTATGAACTACACAGAAGGTATGAGACAAAGAGAGGGTTCTTATAATCCTCCTAATAGAAAATATACTTTAGATCCAAGATTTAGAGATTATGGTGGTGAGCCTAGAAGTTTTATGGAGTGGTATGGTAGTAAACAAAAAGGGGATGAGATTGGTATGTTTATAGATAACCCTACACAGTTTTATAAACCTACAGCTAACAGTAGTTATAACATGGCTGATTTTTTACAGAACATAAATCCAGATGGTAATATATTATTAGAAGGATTAAATTTAGCTAGCAATATAAACCAAGAACTTTTTAGTAAAGAGAAAGGACAAAATGATTTAACCAAAGGTGCATTAACTGGATTCCAAGATAAGATAGCTTATGCTAGAGCTGCTAGTCCTTTATACTATGATACTAAAACTACATATGATTTATCTGATGAAAATCTTATGAATATAGAAACCTATAAAACCATGAAGTTAGAGGAAGAAGAACAAAAACAAAAAGAATTAAAAGCAAACTATGATAAAAATGTTGGTGAGTCAATGGGTGTAGTACCAGAATTGATGAGTCAAGAATCATATTTTAAATCTATTGGTGTTGATCCAAATAACAAAATGATGGGAAGTGATTTTAATCAAAGACTATATGATCAATATTTAGATTCTTATAATAAGACATATCCTAAAAAACAAGAAGGAGGTGAAGGTTCTTTTACAGAAGAAGAAGCTGAAGTATTAAGAGTGCTTAGCGAGAATCCTTTTGATACGTCTAACTATACTATTTCTGATGTAGAAGGATTACAACAATTGCCTCCAGTAATTGTATCTAGTTCAGCTGATACAAGATTAGAAAGAGCTGACGGACCAGTTGAAACATCAGCTGACGTATATAGTAGAATAAATATGCCTGAGACAGAGAGTGTAAATAGTTTAAGTGGTATGTTAACTGAGATAGGTGATAATCCATTTTTTAGAGCAGGAACAAGTTTATCAAAAGCAGCTGTAGACACTGCTGGTTTTTTAAATGATAATATTTTTAATAGAGTAAATCAAGAAAAAGCTAAAGAAGATAGACAAGATATGCTTATGGCAGACAATTGGGCTAGTATTGTAACTGATGCTCCTGGCTCAAAGGGTAACTATAAAACAAACACAGGTATGTTAAGAAGTACAAAGGATAGAGTAGTAGGTTTAGATGAAGCTACCTTTAATCCTTTTTTAACAACTCAGTTTAGTAAAAAAGGTGGATCAACAGGAACAAATAATGAAGGGTTTAAAAAGTTACCTGAGTTTGTACAGAACCAAATACTTGCTGGTATGAGAACAGGAGGTGAAGAAAGTTACTTGGCTAATAGAGATAGAGTAATCAAAGCAGCAATAGCTGAACAAGAGAAAGCAAAAGAAGGAGGTGAACCTAATAATGAAGGCTTCCGTGCATTACCAGATTTTGTACAAGATAAAATAATGAAAAGGCAACAAGGAGGAGAAACAGTAAATTTATCACAAGATATGATTGCAGAATTAATTGCAGCAGGAGCTGACATAGAAATATTATAATTATGGCAAAAGTAAAAATAAATAAATTACCTGATGGTTTTGAATTAGTTGATGGAAAAGTTAAAAAAGTCCAAGTCAAAAAATCAGGAGGGTATGTAACAGGTGATCAAGCTGATTATGGATTAGTTACTACTCCACAAGAGTATTATGGTTCTACTAATTTTAACAATAGTTTAGATAGTGACGTAAGATATAGTTTAACATCAGTACCTAGAGAGGACGCTAATGTTGAGGCAGAAGGTGGAGAAACAGTATTAACTGATTTAAATAGTGATGGTCAGTTTGGTTTATATGACATTAATGGACCAAGACATACAGGTGGAGGCGTACCTATGTTTTTACCAGAACAATCATTTATTTATTCAGATACAAACAAAATGAAGTTTAATAAAGATGAGATGGCTGAGTTTGGTATAGAGACAGGAAAAAGAAAAACACCAGCTAAGATATCTAAAAGGTATCAGCTCAATCCATATTTAGCAGCTATTAATGATCAGTATGCAGATGATATATCTACTACAAGTGCTGAGCTTATGCTTAAAAAGAATATGGGTAACTTGTCTAAATTAGCATTTAGTCAAGAACTTAAAAAGAATTTTGAAGAAGGTGTGCCTTTGGCTGCATATCCTTATTTAACTGAAAAGGGTATAGACCCTATTAAATTTACTGCTCAAGTAGAAGAGATTAGTAAAAAACAAGCAGAGCTTAATGCAATAGCTAGTTTACCACCAGAACAACAAGCACAAGTAATTATGCTTCAAGAGATGATGGCACAGATGGAAGCTCAAGAACAACCACAAGAAGGTAATCCACAAGGTAATGTAGGGCCCGTAGAACAAATGGCAATGTATGGTACTGAGTTAAATAAAGCTCAAGAAGGTAATGCTGAGAAAACTACTTATAATATTAATGGACAAAAAGTAAGTAGAGAACAATATATAGAAGATACAATTAGAAATGGTTTACATATAAACATGCAAGGTAAAGTAGATCAAAAATTTGTTGATATCTTAACTGATGAAGAAAAACTTTTATATGGTAAAGCTTTGGTAGATGTAAAAGATTATGATGCATTAGATTTTCAAACTAATAAAGAAAGGTTTCAAGGAGATTTATCTATAAGAGAAAGTGTAGATGAAGAGGTTACTGAGAATGGTAATAATGTAGTTGTTAATGATATAGAAGATGTTAAAGTATATGGTAAGGATGATAACCCTTTTCCAGAAGGACACCCTAATCATCAACAGTTTGCAGATGCTATAGATAGAGGTAATGTTATAAGTATAAATAAATATTATGATCCTATTAAAAAAAGAACAGAGTATACGTTAGTTGAAAAGGAACCAAATCCATTAGATGATTTTAGAGCATCAGAACAAGTAACTGTAACTACTTCTGGAACAGGAGAAACTCCTATATATACACAAAATGATAATGAAGTTATAGCTGCATTAGAAGGTTATCCACAAGTTAAAGTAAGAAAAGGTATAGCTTCTGGAGGTAATAGACCAGAGCAACAAACTTCTGCAGGACAAATGAGTGCAGGTGCAGATTTATCTGATCCAAAGTTTAAAGAAGACTTTGAATTAAGATGGGGAGATGCTATAGTTGGTGTAGAAGGATTTGATTATAACACACCTTTATATTTAAATGAAGCAGATAGAAAAGCAGGTAGAAAGAATCCAGCATATACAAAACAATGGACAGCCGTTCAAGAAAATATGCAAAGATTAGATAATGAGTTTTCTGAAAAGAATGGTCTTAAACCAAGAAACTTATTTCCTGGTGATAGAGGAGGAACTAATATAGACGGTGTATTAGGCTTACATACATTTAATGTAGATAGAAGATACCTTGCTAATCCACAACCTAATAGTATAACCGGATCTATAGATGATCCTGCTAAAGTTCCAGATCCAGGTAAAATGGAGGAGTTTGTTCCTGAAAGACCTATGCCATGGATGCAAGATGTTAATAATATTGCAGCACAAAACAGATTAAAGAACCCTTTAATATTACCAGTATTAGGACAAGCTCCACCAGTACAATTAGATATAGCTTTAGATGATTGGACAGGTAAAGTAAATAATATTAATGCTGCTTTAAATGCTAAGTTAGATGCTGTGAAGGCTTTTGGTAAAGGAGCAGTAGCTGGATCAGACTTTGGTAAAGCTGTAGCTTTAAGTGAGGATGCTATTAATAAGACTAATACAAACAATATTAATATTATTAATCAAGCTGCAAGAGTAAACGCTGATTTAAATATGAGAAACAATCAGTTTAATATGAAACAAAGAGAGTTACAAGATGAAGGTACTAATTTAGCATTACAAAGGTTTACTGACTTTAAGAACTGGGATACTATTAAAAGTAATGAGTTGTGGAATACTATGCAAACTAATATGGCTAATACTTCTAATCTTAATAAAACTAAATCTCCTGAGTTCCAAATAAGACCTGAACTATATGGTTTAAATACATTTACTGAGTCTACTAATAATCCTAATGTGAAAACAGATCAAAGAACAGATAATGAGAAAAGAGAAGAAGAAATACTTAGATTATGGCAAAAAGCAGATGAACAAGGGGTAAAAGATGAAAAGAATAAATTAGATTATATAAAGCTTATTATAGGAGAGAATAACAAAAAGAACTCAAGTAAAGATGATGATAACCCTTTTGAGCAATATCCACCTAGTGTTATTAACCCAACAGCAAATAGTGCAAAAGGTAAAGAAATGAAAAAAGTTAAACGTACAGCATATCCATACTGGATGACAGTAGGAAAGATGGGACGCTAAACAATAAAGGTTTATTATTTAATACTAATAAACTTAATAAATTATATTAATTTTGAATTATGGCAACATACATTAAAGGAGAAAAGAATTTTTATCCAGACATAAAACCATTTACACCAGACTATAAATTTTTGTCTGCTACATTAGATGCACGTCAGGCTAAATATAATGCAGGGTGGAAAGCACAAAATGATTTATATAATAAAGTTGTGTATTCACCACTTACTAACCCGAACAGCTTAGAGTATCAAAGACAATATGCTGAAAAATTAGGACCATCACTAGAAAAAATATCTGGTATGGATCTTTCTTTAGAACAAAATGTACAAACTGCTAAGTCAGCGTTTGCACCATTTTTTGAGGATGATGAAGTAGTATATGATATGGTATGGACAGGAGCATATAATGATGCTATAAAAAAATATCAAGAGCTAGCTTCAAGTAATAATCAAGAAACAAGAGAGTTAGCAAATAGTGAAGTAAGTTTACGTAAACTTGAAATAGATAGAAGAAAGTTTATGGAAGCTGGAAGAGGTGAATTACAAAGTCAACCGCTTCCTGAATTAATTTTAGATGCTGATTTAGTGCAAAACGCACAAAAATATTTATCAGCATTAGATCCTGGATTAACTATATCTATGCCTATACCAAATATGAAAGATACAGGTAAAGTAGATGCACAAGGAGTTCCTATTTTGATGGAAGATAAGAATTTTATAATAACACAAAAGAATGGAAGTTTAGTAGAAGGACCTGCTTATGAACAGATTATGTCTGCTTTAATAGATGATCCAAGAGTACAAAAGTTTTATAATGCTAAGTCTTATGTACAAGCTTATGATTTTGCTGAAACTATGGTGAATAAAGGTGTGTTTGCAACAGAACAAGAAGGATTAAATGCTTGGGCTGTTGAACAAATTTCTAGAATAGAAAATAAAAATCTTGAATACCAAACAAAAAAAGAATATGAATTAAGAAAGCAAAATGAAGTAAATGTAAATTGGGATAATTATGCATCTAATCATGGTGTAGTTTCTGGTAGTTATGATGAGAAAATTATGAATCAAAACATAAGTGACGCAGAAAGAATGAAAATTGATTTAGATAGATTATTTAAAATCAATCAGTTTGCTGCTTCCTCTGATCCAGATGATGAAGCATTGTTTAGCAAAGCAATGGCACTTTTATCTAATTACAATATTGATACAGATGTACGTGCAGCTGCTAGACAGTTTAGTATGAGAGAGATGGAAGTAACTCAAGAACAAAACAACTTTGAATTAGAAAACCTTAAGTATAAACATGACTGGAATTTACAAATAAAAAAGTTTCAATTACAAGAAGATGCAGCCGAGATAAAGTTTAAAAGAGACAAAATTTTAAAACAAATAGAGGGAGGAGGACTTGATTATGCACAAATGATGAAAAACTCTGTAAGTCCTGAAACTGGTCTTGGTGCACAGTTTGCTGTAGATAAAAACAATAATCTTGTTGGTGTAGATAATCCACTTCAAATGGATATAGTAGCAATGCAAGAACGTGGTAATGAACTTCTAACTGACCGTTTAGGCATGTTAGAAGAGATGATAGCAAATTCTGGTTTATATGATGTTGCGGGTCAACCTGGTATGTATAATATTCCTTTAGTTGAAAACCCTGACCCAAATGAACCAAAAGATTATTATCAAGGTAATTTACAAGATGTTGTTAGAAAGATAAGTAATAGAGAGTTAGATGATGATCAATTGGAAACAGATAACTATCAGTATGCAGATGGCATAGAAAGTTTATTTGCTAACTTACAACAATACTATGCAAACGCATCAGAAGCACATCAACTAGGTATTGATACATCTCCTAATAGTCCATTTATGTCTATAAGTAATAAACTATTTAATAGTGGAACAAGTATAACAACTCCTGGTTTAGCAACACAGATTGAACTTTATAATACTGCTGTAGATCTAGCTATGAAAGATCAATATGATAAAGCAAAATTAATTGAAACTTCTTTATCAAATACTAATAAGAAAGATCTTAGTAATGCTGAAAAAAATATTCATTTATTATTAGAGAATGGATATGTCTTTCCAATAGACAATGAGTCTAAAAGCATTATGACTGAGGAGGAGTTTTATAAGGCTAACATGGAACGTATTAATTCAGGTGATATAGACATAAATAAAGAAATTGAATTTTTTGGTTTAGGTAATGATGCTGACTTAACACAATTTGAATTTAAAGTTATTGGTGTTGGTGGATTAGGTACAGCGTATTTACCTACATGGGGTAATTTTGATGAAGGTCAATATAAAAAGAATTTAGGTAGAATATATAAGAGGTTTAAAACTGACATAAACAAATTAATGTCAACCACTCCTTCTAGAACATTTGTAAACAACAGTGCTGGACTTGGTGCTGTACCAGCAAGTAATATAAGATTTAATGTAGCAAACTCAACACAGTTATCATTAGCACCAAAAGCTGGAACAGCACAAAATAAATTTCTGGGTGATTTCTATGGACAAATTAATGCTAATAAAGCAAAAGGAATTGGTAATTATGGTTTTATAGGTACAACAATTAAATCAGAAGATCCTGATGATTTTGTAGATGTTTTATCAGCAGATG
>VMHT01035013.1_pt1 | contig 26647 bp, 37 predicted proteins | sample 4693611 | NCBI WGS metagenome assembly VMHT01 (sample SAMN12280063, study PRJNA550983) | marine metagenome | isolation source: seawater sampled from same location over 5 years 0.02-0.2 micron viral filtrate | place: USA: collected off the coast of southern California halfway between the port... ...
CGGCTGGAAGTACCTTTTGGCACCCCCTATGCCCGAGGGCATCAGAATGAGGTTTTGAGAACTTTTTTCATCCTAGAGTTGAAGTTGCGTCGAAACGCTGCCGGAAACTCGGATCGGAACGAACTTTGCGCGTCCTCATAAAAATTATATGTTTTCCGGATGGTTGCTGATGGCTCGAGTAGGTGCATGATAGCCAAAGGATATCGAGCCTTGCCAACTCTCTTGGCAATCACATCCTGGCCGTTGATCTTGATCCGGAATGTTTTCTTATCCCCCCGTAGGGCATTGGGCCTCAATCTTTTTGGAATAGCACCACCCTTGTTTCTTTTAGGCTCCACCGTGTCTTTGCCTGGTATGGCAATATTCGAACCGGATATAGGTCGTTTAATTCCACCCTTCGCGTGTCTTTGCATATAGTCCTTGGACGTCCTATCGAAAATTACAATTTCCTTTCGACGCGCCACCCCTCTTTTTAAAATATTTTTTGATTGAGGTTGAGCCGGTGAACCAGTACCGAGCGAGGTGGTCACGTTCTTGAATTTCTTTTGGCGCGGGTTGAATGCCTTGCCATAGGTTTGAGTTCTCAATTTCTTTTGCGTTCTGAATCCGGTGTCGAGCAAAGAGTTTCGAACGATGAGAGGAAATTCTTTTTTCTCGATGTTGTTCATCGATCGTTTGAATTTTTGCATATCCGCGAGAATTGAAACCTTCACACCCCCACCCCTCGATTTGAATATCTTTTCATTGAGCCATACCCCCACCCTATAAAAAAATGCCCCGAGGTTGTACCCGCAACCCCGAGGCAGTTGGACGCGCGAACGCGCCTGATCCAACAGGGAGTTTCCATGCCTTTGTATATCACACCTCATCGCTATTGCCAAAGGCTTCCTCTGCGGCCAATGCGAGGTATCCCGCGCCATCGACGAATGAATCGAGTTTGGGTTGATGGCGGTTTCTCGATAGCTTCACAAGAACCATGATCTCCGCCGCTTGATATGGTTCGATCTTGATGCCGAGATAACCCGAGAGCATCACCGCCATCGCTTTGAATGTGTCATCTCCGTATTGATCCCGACGATCGCCATTGATGAGTTTTCCGGCTTCCTCGAGAACCTCATCGCGCCTTTGATTTGTCATTTTATTTTTCGTCCTTTTTGCCTGAGTTGTCCTAATGTCCTATGCCTATAGGCATTTAGGACATTTAGGACATCCACTCCGCGTTGTCCTAACTGATGTCCTAAATGTCCTAAACGTCCTAAACGCAACTTGTAAACCTTTGATTTCATTACATTCACCATTTAGGACACTTTAGGACATCACCCCATTTTTCCGGCTTTTGTGGGAATCCACAAAAAACCACCGTTTAGGACAATTTCGCCGCCTTTTTCGAGGCTTGAAATTGCCTGATCAAAACTCTTTTTCGGTCGATCGGCGGTTGATTTTCCGCTGAACATTTCCAAAACTTTTTCATACTCGATGGCCCAATAAGTGCCGGAATCCGGAAAGCCGGTTCCGCCAGGATTGCCACCGCCAACCTTGTCCGATCTCAGTTGATTAAAACATTCGATGATTTTCTTTTGGTTGCCGCCGAGCGGCTTTTTGTTGGATGCCTCTTTCACATCCTCATCGTCGGCGATCTTGATGATTGCGGTTGTCACCGGATCGCCATCCTCATCCTTGCCGAGTTCCTCAACCTCGAGGGTGAACCCCACCGGCGGCTTCGGCTCCATATCACGCTGCTTGGTTGTCCTGGCGAGTCTGAGGCCGGTATCAGTCACCTCGAGTTCGATCTCGGTGTCGGTGGCCGCTCTGAGGCTTGAATGGCCTCTGGCCCCCGCTGCCGTGTCTTTGCCGGAATGGTGAACGACCATGATGTGAGCGCCGGTTAAATCGCGCAATGTGTCGAGGTTGCCGATGAACCTGGTCATATCCTCTGGCCCGTTTTCATTGCCACCGGCCATTGCTCTCGATAGCGTATCGACGCAAATCATTTTGATCTCGCCATATTGCTCGGTTATTTCTTTGATCAGTTCAGAGAGCGCCGGTAGATCAACCTCGGCTCGCAATAGATCGATCGGTGATGGTCGAACGATCAATGGCGCATCGGTGATCCCTCGATCGTTTCTGAGCGCGTAAACGCGGTTTCTGAACGCGGTGCCGCCCTCGGTGGCGAGGTATAACACCGGCCCACCTCGAACGCGGCAATCATTCCATTCAACATTGGCCGCGATTGAAAACGCCATATCGAGGCAGAAAAATGATTTGCCCACATTGCTCGGCCCATAGACCACTGACATCTGCGCTTTTCCGAGCCAACCCTTGATCAAGTAATTTGATTTTAAAACTGGCTCGGCATCTGCTAAAGTAAACACGCGATGCAATCGAAACTGATCAGTCCTCCCATTGATCACGGTTGGCCCGCTCCCCTCGCCGGTGTGTTTGTTTACCTTTTCCTCCGGCGAGGGTTGATTGAGCGGTTCGCCTTCCCATGCCCCGAGAATCGGCTTTAATACTTGAGCGGCGGTTGGATTGGTTGGATTGATCTCCGCGCCGTATTGCCTCACCGCCGCTGTAAAATCGCCGGTGTGTTCATAATGAGCGAAAAGATCGAACGCATCACCGGCGCAATAACCATCCTTTTCCCGCCCGAGGCCATTTGCGGCATCGGATGCCGAGAGGGAAACCCAATATTCGCCGAATGATTTTGTCGCGTATGATCCGCTTGATTGATATTTCGATCGGAATGAATCGGTGGCACCAAGCCGATCATATCCATATTTGATCAACAAATCCTCGATGGCGTGACGCTCATTGAACGCATCAACGACACTTTGCTCATCATTATCGCCGAACCGCTCTCTCCGCGCCTCTGTGCGCCTCTGAGCGGCTTTGAGTGCCATTGCTTGCGCCTCGATGTCGGCGGCTTGGTTTTGATATTCGCGTTCGCTGATTTTTGAACCCTCGAGTTTAAAGACCGATCGGCGAATGATTTCGTATTCGTAAAAGTGAGGGATTGCCGCCGCGTTGCGTTTATCCATCGGAACATTCGGCAAATATATCGGTTGGCCTGGTCGAGTGAGAGCGCGATCGCATTCGATGCCTTGCTCGGCCAATAGATCAAATAAGGCTTTTTGATGGTTGGCATATTGAGCGCCGGAAATCGGTTTGTTGACCGGCAACAGAAAACGCCACTTTTTGTTTTCCTCGCTTGATCCGGACGTTGAATAAATGATCATCGAGCATTGGCCGCAAACGGTTTCGATGGCCTCGATCACTTGGCGTTTGTTTGGGTTGCCGGTGTCGATGTCTCCGGCCAGTGTGAGGAATTGACCGTTTTCGCGCTGTTGATCATGCGATCGAGCCTCGGGGTGATTGTGCGTTGAGAAAATCGCCCACTGCGCTTTTTCTTTTGGTTTGCTCGATGGCGTTTCTGCCATTTTAACTACATCGAGGAATGTGATTTCCCGATAATTCTCGGCGGTGCCGGTCTTTGTATCATAGGCACCGAAACCGGTGATGAATGTTTTGCTCATTTTGGAATCCTGTTTTTCGCCCATCTTTGCCGCTTGACACCACCAAAATCAAGCCCCAATATAGGCGAGCGATATATTTTCTATATATTGTGTGTGAATATGAAAGGAATACAAATGTTAGTAGCAGAAACATCCGGTGAATATGAATTGGCCCCCGTTGGGGTTTATCGAGCCGTTTGCACCCGTCTTTTGAATATGGGTTTGCAAGAAACCAATTATGGCGTGAAGCATCAAATTCACCTCGCCTTTGAGATTGATGAGAACATGGCGGATGATCGCCCGTTTCTTATGATGCAAAATTATACCGTGTCTTTAAACACCAAAGCGAGGCTCCGGAAAGACCTCGAGGCATGGCGTGGCCGCGCATTTACCGGCGAGGAATTGCAAGGCTTCGATCTTAAAACCGTTCTTGGAAAGCCGTTGCAAATCTCGGTGGTTCATTCTGAGGATGGCAAATATGCCAATATTGGCGCAATGATGCCGCTCGGTCGAGGGCAAGAGGCTTTGGCCCCTGCCGGTGAGTTGCTCTATATAAACTCGCTTCCCGAGGACAATAATTCTTTTGAGTTGCTTTCCGAGCGGATGAAAGAGCGGATCGAAACCGGATTGAAACGGTTTACCGATTCAATGGCTCCGATGTCGGTGCATCCTGATCCGATGCCCTCGGCCAAGAGTTTCCAAGCACCGCCACCACCACCGCCACCATCGAATGACATCGATGATGAAATACCTTTTTGATGGCTAGTTTCTGGACAATTTTGGTTTTGATTTATGGCAATTCGGATGATGAATTGTTTGAATCGAAAATCATCTTTCCATCGCTCGAGGCTTGCCGAGCCTCGGTCGAGTGGATTTATGAACCCATTTATGAAAATTATTCGGACACTCGAGCAACCTGTTATGAAACCGACAAGATTTCATCATTCGTTCGCCCGAAACCGAAACCATAATTTTTGACCGGCTTTCGGCGGCTTTAGTTGGTCAAAATAGAACCCCGAGGCTTTTGGCTTCGGGGTTTTTTCTTATCTCGGCAAATTGTGGCGGCTTTTCATGTCGCTAATATTTCGAGGCGATACATTGAGCGCCTTTGCGATTTCTCTTTGCTTCATCCCCGCTTTCATCATTTCATTGATTTGCGCGGCTCTTTTGCTCATTGGCGAAATATCTTTTGCGTTGATTGAATCATCGATCGAATCATCGAATCTTTTCTTTTTCTCTTTTTGCCTCTGTTCCAACCATTTTTTCCGATAATGCAATTCGTATATTTCTCTCGTCAATTTCATATCACCACCCAACCGCGAGGAATCTTTTGTGGATTTCTCGAGTTCGAGCGACATCATCTTTGCAATATTCGGCGATTGTGGCGTGTTCGCCATTGGCCCAGGCTTCCGCAACCATCGAGCCATCGAAACCCTCTTTGCCTGGAATGCCGAAAATATCACAAAGATCATCCATCGAGATCGTTTTTCCTGATCCGGCCCACATGATCATCGTGTCATGAATTTTTTTATCCCAAGGTTTCGGATCGCGCGGCAATTTATATGCGCCTGGTAATTGCACCCCGAGCGCGATGGCGCGTTTGCGAATGAATCCGATGTCGAATCCGATGATATTGTGACCGACTAGGGTTTCTGAATGGTATTTATCGAGATCGTTAAAGAACGCGCTGATCAACGGCTTTTCATCCTCGAGCGTTGCCGCGTGAAAGCATTTCACCTCACCATCGTTTTTTGCCCATGCAATGGTGCAAATATGCCCTCGGCCACCATCGAACGATGATTTGCCAAAAAGCTCCTGTGCGGCTCCCTCTGCGCTCTCTGCGTACCATTTTTCGATCGACTCCGGTTTCTTGATCGATGCCGGTGGTTTTACTTTCTCGAGGCATCGTTTGAGATATTCCGGCGATTGGCTTGGAATTGTCTCGAGATCGAAATAAACGAATCGATCGCCTTTATATTGATCGTTCATCCGATTGATCTCCCCGCCATGATTTCCCGCGCCATAAAAGCGAATGACTCGAGATTCATAAAAATGAGGCCATCATCATTGAGGCCGATTCCGGTCATTGCTGCGATGGCTTTCCAATCAACGGCCACCATCACCGGTTTGCGATCGAACTTATAAATCACGCAAGGCAACTTATTTGAGGCTCGAGCGGCGTTGTCCGATTGCGTCCACCAGGCTTTCATAAACTCGCCGCCTTTGTATCGCTTGCATTCGATCGAGAATGGGAAATCCGGATCATCGGCAATGAGATCGGGTTGGTTGGCTTGGCGTTGCTGCTCGAATGGGTTTCTCGAGAATTTGATTCCGAGCAAATCCTCGAGGAAATTTGCGACATCCCGCTCGAACCCTGCGCCTTTTTGTTTTACATTAACCATTGGAACGATCCTGGTCGATTGGATCGGGCTGATAATCCGGCACCTTGATGCCGTATTTTTTCAAGCCATCGATGATGAATTGCTCGGCATGAACCGCCATTGGCACCCGAGTGCTTTTCTTTAGGTGATGCAAGGCATCATGCACATCCTCTCGGATAACCATCATAAAATTTGTATAAGCCATGTTTTTCCTCTTTGCTGCTCGAGCCTAAACTAACAAAAATATATCTGAGATCAATAAAATATTTCCGAAATCTCTTGCAAATATATTTGGCATATATATATTGAGGGTGTCAAAAGACAAAAACTGAATAAGGATTGAATAAAATGATGACCTTCAAAATTGAAAACAAAGCCCACATCGCCACCAACTCGATCAAGCCCGTTAGCATTGTTCAACTTGACGAATATGGCGAGGATTTTCACTTAAACATGCCCGATGGCGATATTTACAATGATTTTCCAATTATGAATCAATGGTTCGAGTCGTTCGAAAAGGCTAGAAAATGGGCCGAAACTAACGTTGGCGTTTCGATCACTCTTGGCGTTAAAATATAAACAAAAGGGGCTTCGGCCCCTTCCCACCAACTGAATAAGGATTGAATAAAATGCAAAAATTAGCTCAACTCCGCGCTCTGATGCGCGATATGGAAAATAGCCTTGGCATCATCGGCGACATCATTGGCGGAATATGCTTTTTCATTCTAGCCATCGGCCTCTTTGTTTTTGTGCCGTTGATCGCGGGGTGATTGATATGGATTTATTCACCCGCGTAAAAACCCGCAAAGATGAACTCGAGGAATCGGCTTTGAAGTTCCACCAGGAAAATCCGAATGTGTGGATTTTGTTTGTTAAGTTCACCCGCGAAATGACCTCTCGAGGTTTCAACAATTATTCGGCCTATGCCATTTTTGAGCGTATCCGGTGGGAAACCGATGAGGCCGATGTCGATGGCAAATCGACGTTTAAAGTGAATAACAATCACCGGCCATACTATGCGCGGTGGTATATGCAAGCATTCCCCGAACATCGAGGTTTTTTCCGCATTCGGGAATTGACCAGTGAGAGCGAAACCGCAAAGAATTTGCCTGATCTCACTCCAAAGGATTTCCCATATGTCGATCAATAGCTCAACCGTTCAACGGCTCAACGGCACCGTTTTGATGTCGATCGATGGCGGTGAATACGTCGAGGCCATTGATTGCCCTGAATGCTTTGGATGGGGTGAGGTTGAGATCGAACGCCCTCGGCCTCACTCTTTCGATCGTGATGTTGGGGTGATCGATGTGATCAAAGGCGAATGCGAAACATGCGCCGGAATTGGCGCAATACCAAAAGAGGATGAAAGTGATGAGTGATGAGAATCAAAAAAAAGACCGCAAAAGATATTCCGCGCCGGTGGTTGCTTCCGGCTTTTGGGTTGGCTTTGCGATGTTGATGATTGCCTTTTGGGGTGAACCTGATTTGCGCGATGTCTTGATCAAGTTCCTCGAGGCCAAGAGTTTTAATTAATCAGTTTTCTCTCTGCCTTGAAAACTGACAACTTGCCCGCCATCCTTGGCGGGCTTTTCTTTTACACTCTCGAGCAACTTTAAAACCAATTCGAGCCGCTCGGATTCCGGCAAGAAGAAATGAATGATCTTTTTGCCACCGCTCGAGATCAAAACCTCGCCATCGTCGGTGACATCGATCTCATTCACTTATAGCCAACTCTCAACGTGAAAGCATGGGCAAGCCTTGGTCGCATAATTCGAGTGACCGGTGACCTTTTCGATCGTCGGGAATTTGGCTTTATATTCGACGATTAATTCGCGCAAGGCTTCCTCTTGTTCCGGTGTGAAATTGTCAAGAAACTCATCATCGGCACAACCGCCGCGCCCACCGACCAGGCTGACCCCGATGGTGTTTCTGTTCATCTTGGCAACATGCGCCCCCGATTGCTCGACCGGCCTTCCATATCCCACCGAGCCATCGCGGTGAATTAGTGCGTGATAGCCTATGTCTCGCCATCCGCGTTCCTCAACGTGCCACCGGCGGATTTCCTTGACCACATCCTCAACCGGTCGGTCTGCATACCATTTCGAGTTGGTCGCGGTGCAATGAATTATGATTTCGTCGATGTGTCTCATTTCGTCAAACCTTTCTGCTTTTCATATGTTCTCAAACCGCCAATGCCGAGCATTCCGCCAAGAACGGTTAAGAGGGTTCCCATGTCAAATTCCGGCAATGGCGGGATTTCTGTTCCCGTTAAGGCTACAAAAAAAAGGGCAACAGGATTGCCAATAAAATGCCAACCAAAAGAAAGCCCGCAGATCCAGCCAATGAAAGGGCGCCAGCCACCTTTAAAAGTTGATCCACTTGCCGCTTCTGCCGTGTTGAGTTGTATCTGAGCGAGGGCCAAGCTTTGCGCGTGTTTAGATGACATGGTGGCAATCTCGTGCGCGAGTGCCGCCTTTTGATCTTTGTCCTCAACAAATTTGTCTAGCAGTCCGGTGACTGGCCCGATCAATTTATCAATCATTTTTTACTCATCCATGCTGTTGCGCCCATAAACGCCCCCACAATACCCGCTCCCGAGATATAAAACAAATTAGAAATATCACTTAGAGCCTCGATGCGATCCACCGGCATTGCAAACATCGCGGCGGTGAAGGCTCCCATGCCGATCAATGTCCACCTGGCGATCCGTAATTGAGCCAAATGTTTTCGGGATTGATCCTCGAACTCTCGGATTTCTTTGGCTCGCTCGATCTCCGCATCGGTTACAATGCCATCGTGATCGAAATCATATTCGTCGAGTTTGCTGTCGGGTTGTAATTGTTTCGCGCTCATTTCACACCTCAATATTTACGTTTGAGCCTTCCGGCCTGGTTGCCTTAGTTGCCGCCCCGAATTTGTCATAAGATTTGGATAGCTCGAGGCTTTGCTCTCTGAGCGCCTCTAAGCGCCGGTGATTGGCCCGATGCTCTTTTTCCGCCCTCTGATCCGCCAAGTGCGTTTCGATCGCCTCACGCATCCTCGTTTGTTCATGAATATGGCTTCCGATGTTAAACGGTGCCGATCCGGTTCCGGTCAATCCATCGGCCATCACCATCGCCCCCGCTCGAGGCCGATAAAATAAACCATGCCAACCAATATCGCGATGGCGATCGAGGACAAGAGAGCCACCGCGAACCAAGTGAATAATTTCTCTTTTTGCTTTTTCGCTTCCTCGGCTTCCTCTCGCCGCCGCTTTCTCGCATCGGCTTCAAATTTTAGGAAATCGCCTTTCAACCCTGGTCGGCCAAATAGTTGCAAGGTTTGCAGCAATTCGGCTCGCTGAGTTTTCATTTTCTCGAGCGCCATAAATTCCTCAAAATCATTGGTGTCTTTTCCGGCGAGCGCGAACCAGATTGATTTTGATTTCTTTTCGCTTTTGATGCGGCAATCTTCTTGAGCGCCAATCATCACCCCGATTTGCTTGGCGCAATCGGCGATGTCGCGGCCATTCGATAAGACCTGTTTAACTACACCAAACGCGGCATTGAATGCCGCAAGTTCCGCAATCATTTTTTTACGCTCACCCAATCAGGACAAGCCGCCGATGGGTGAACTATAACACGGTGTGGATAGTGATAATAGCGTTTTGAAACATAATAAGGCGCGTAATATATACACGCCTTATACAACCCGCCAGGATGAGAATGCCCAAAGGCAACAAAAGAGAGATATAAAACGATCAACCCATTTTTGTCAGAACCGCGACAAGCATTGCAATGATGGTTCCGGCCGCACCAATCAAGATCGCCTCAATCCGTTTGATCCTGGCGAATACCTCTTTGAACTGAATGTGAACCGTGGTTTCCAATTTGGTGACACGCGGTTCCAATTCATCAATCCTCTGGTGCGCTTGTTCCGCTGATCTCGCCATTGCTTTCCTCACTGCTTAAAGAGGCCATTAAAGCCTCACTGAAACCCTTTTTACACATAATGGCCCGATCAAGTTCCATTTTTAGTTCTTGCTCTGTGCGCTGCGCTCTTTCAACCTGTGAGGCTAAATAACGCTGTTGATCGTTTAAATCGGCATCAATGTCGTATTCTTTGCCGTTGATTGATATGGTTGCCGCCATTTTTAGTTCCTTTTATTTACCAAGGCACCCCTGCCTCAGTGGTTGGATTAGCTATCGAATCAACCTTAGATGCAATAGCAGCTTCAGTATCATCTTTGGAGATATGGCCCCAAACCCAGCCTTGCGCTTGAGCCTCAGTAATATCTGCATATGGCGTGAAGTCAGACGCAGAGGCGTCGTAGGTCAAGCCACAAGTCCCATAAGCTGATGCGCTGTTGCCATCTTCATCAACGCCCGTGCATCTCCAATGTGCAATGTAGACGCCGCCGTCAGATGTTTTGTGTTCCAGCGTTGGGATGGCCCAAGTGTAGGTGATAGCCATGATTATGGTGTCTCCTGTGCGGCTAGATGTGCGGCATAGGCATCCTTAACCGCTTTGGTGTGAACTGCGTTACAGATGGCTTGCACCTCTGCGCTTTCATCTGTGATGTCAGCATCAGGTGCAACGACATGGCGGCTGAAGGATCGGCTGATCTCTACACCGTCACGTTCAATGACGACTGCGGTTCTGACTTGGATGTGTTTGTAGTCTCCGACAATCTCAATTTTGTCTTCAACTGTGCGTTCTGTAAGCATTTTTATCTCCTATGCTTGGACTGACTACCCTGTGATCCAACAGGGGTGTTAGCTGTCTGTTTCGTATGAAAACTGCATTGAAATGAATGTAGCTACAAAATTGATGTACCCAGAACCATTCCAAATGTATCCACTAGAACCACCAGAACTCGCCGTTCCCACACCGACAACCCCAATGACCCCCCCAGAAAGACCTACTATCCCGCAGTGGTTCCAAGTTGCAGTAGACCCTTTTGATGCAAAAGGAAGCCCCGTTAGTACTAAGTTACCAGTTCCAGCGCCAGTGCTCCCTCCATCAAACCTAGCCCAGCAGTGAACCGTATTCCCAATCTTTGTGTACCGTCCACTTTTAAACCCCCAAGAAGATGTGTATCCAGAGTTGTAAACATTAGGCGTCCACGTCCCTTCCTCATAGTCATCCAGCTTATTAGCCGACCCAGTGCCGCCAAGGTATACACCGCCAGACAGGTAGAGGTCACGCCAACGTACTGAAGATGCTCCTAAGTCTTGGGAAGCGTCTTCGAATGCGCCGCTAGAACCTGCGGCGGCAATCCCATTCGTATACATCCGTATACCTTTATTACTACTATTGATGAAATAGGCTTGCCCTCCAAAAGTCCCGATACTCCCTGCTATGGAGCTATTTGAGGTAAGTCTTATTATTTCACCATCATCTGTTCGTCCATGAATGGCAGCCACACCACCTGTTCTGTAACTTAAAATAGCACCCGATGGCTGTATTTCTGTCCCAGTTACATAGTCTCCAGACGTAGTTTTTCCATGCAATAATCTACCGCTAGAATCGAGGCGCATGCGCTCCGCTTGACCAGCACCAGAAGAACCAGTGTCAAAGGTCATGTGACCACCGTTATCGACAGAAATTGCACCTACACCATTAGATCCAGAATTTACGAAAAGGCCCAATGTGGGAGGTGTAGTGTCAGGGGTGCGGATCATACCGACAGCATTTGCGGCAGACACGTCAAGAGTGTAAGACGGACTCGTCCCAATCCCCAAACCAGTTGTTGTAAGACGCATTCTTTCAGAAGGTGTGCCACCGTCATTTAGCTTCCATACTTCTTGAGCAAAGGCACCAGTTCCATTTAAAGTATGTGTAACAACATTGCTTGCAACATCTGTTGAATAATAAGACGTAGTAGCAGCATCATCACGAATAGTAGCTGTCCCATCCACAGTCAGATCGCCATTTATAACAACATCGGACGCCTCACCGGAAACATTCAAGAAACGCGAATCCGCATCGGCTTTGGAATAAACATCGATGTTCGTTCTTGCACCCGCCGCATCGGTTGCCCCTGTGCCGCCCTGAGATAGCCCCAGAGTGCCATCAACGGTTTTTGCCCCGCCAATGTTCACCGTCCAACTTGTCTTGGTTCCTGAGCCGCCAAAACCGATGGAATTAACCACCAAGGTTGTTCCAGAATAAGATGTGACTACCGTATCGAGGAAATTCGTTGATGGTGCCGCCGCATCCGCGATCCGCAATGGCGTTCCCGCTTGATATGGTTTGTTCGCCTCAACCGTGAACGTCTTTGATCCGGTGCCGATTGAGTTCGATGTGGTTGAGGTGGAATTATAAATATCACCGGCATGTGTGACAAAATCCTCAAACGCATCCGGCAACCCGTCAACGTAATTGGTGCCTTCGAAATCTGTGAGCGTATAGGTGCGACCGTTTAGAGTGACCGGAAATGCCATGTTTTGTTTCCCCTAGATAAGTTCCTCGACCTCGATTTGTCGGCCATAAAAGTTGAGCGCCGAGTTCACGATCGGCGATGTTTGCGTGATTCTACCATAAATATTTTGTGTGATCCACGTTGTCGGTTCATCCGGTTGAGGAATGATCAAAATATCTTGCGCCACCCCGCGCAATCGATCGATGGCATTAAATACGTTTTGAAACATTTCGTTTTCCGGTAGGTTTATCAACTCAAACCGAATCCGCCGGAAACGCTCGATTTCATCAACAAAGGTTTGCCCCCCGCGTGATTTGGTGATTCTGGAATCATCCACAAATTCGAACTCAACGCCATTGGCATAATTGATCGAAGGTTTATACGCTGGCCCCGCAATCAATCGACCGGCTTGAATATATCCGTCAGTATTATCCGGATCGGAAATATCAATCCGCAAATATCGCGCTTGAACCGGTGATGATAAAACCGCAAACGTCGAGATCGTATATTGAGCGGCCACCGTGATATTCAAATATCCGCCCCAAGAAAACACGCCCCAAGGCAAAGTCCCAAATTCCTCGACGATCGGCCAGGCATCAATCAAACCGGAATCATAAACCGTTGATGAGAAATCCGAGGCATTCGAAAGCCGCCACCGGATTTTGCCGGTTTGCGAAATTGTATGCTTAATCAATGCCGCGAAATCCACAATTCGCCCTTGACCGAAATCAACATCGATTTGAGCGGTGGTTTGCGTATTGCGCCAAATCTTTACAATTTGCCGATCTTGCAAGTTGGTGATCGGCAATGTTCCGACCGCATCATCAACCGTTACCGTTCCGGCGTCGGAATAATTAGTCGAGGAAATGATCATGTTGGTTGGCATATTTTATCCCCACAATTCCAATTCGACCTCATTCACCGCCGCATCCTCAACGATAGAAATCACCCGAAACAATTTGCCGCTTGTCAAATTATACCGACTAAATGTGATTTTGACCACATCATTCAGCTTGAGGGTGTAAGGTTGGGTCTTAACCAATATCCGATAGATGTCGCGCTGCGTTTTGTATATCGTCAAAAGCCTTGCCGCTTCTGTTGCCGCCGGTGATGACTCCGCAAACAATGCCGGAATGATGAGCGGATCGGAATTTGGATATGGCGTTTGAATGGCCGTGTCGGTGGCAATGGCAACATCGGATTCACGAACCAGGAAATCCCGTTGCGCCGTTGTGATCGAGGCACCAAAATCCGTTTCGCTCATCACCCGATAGTTCTTTTTAAAATTCACTCGAGCCTGATAATTCGGAACCGCCGAGGCAAGCCGCGTGATCTCGATGATATTTGTCGAGTCAAATTCCGCCGCCGCCGTTCCGGTTGCGAGTTCAATCCGGTTGACCTCGAAATCACCCGATCGATCGAATCCATAATATGCCCCGACCGTGTTTGCGATTTGATCGAGAACCTCGAGAATGGTGGTTGTGTCCGGAACATAAACGCCAACCGCTGAACTATTGTCGGTGTTTAAATCCGAAAATGAGGTTGTGTTCAAATCGCCTGGATCGGTCAATCCGCCATAATCTGTGACAATGTGGCGAATAATATCACCGGCGGTTTCTTTATAAGAACCCGATGGCTTTGAGCCTTTGACATCCGCCGTAATGACACCGCTCGGCGCTGAAACCAGAGTGAACCGGCCATTCGTTAAATCAACCGTGTAATGGGTTGTAAGAGATAAAGCGACCCCGCCATCATAAACCGCAACAATCGATTCGATTTGCCCATTGTGGACTTGATAAACGAAATTTGTTGCATCAACCAAGATCGGCTCGATGTTAAAAACCTCGCCAAAACAGAGCGGTTTCGGTTGATTTGCCAGGTTGCTCGATCCCTCATTGCCACCGGTTCCGGCATAAAGAACCGAGGGAAAATCCACATCGAAATCGGTTTGTCGATCGCGCAAAATCACCCGAATGAATAAATCATCGAACTCGATCGATTTTGCCTCGCCTTGGAATATGGTGAAATAATATTGGAAATCCGCTCCGGCTTCACCGACTCGAACCTCAACCGATCGGCCATCCCATCCATATCCCGACCAGGCATCGAGAAAACCATCGGCATTCGTCAAAACCAACTCGCCAAAACCAGGAACCGAAAAGCCTCCGAGCCGCTCCGATGCAAACATCGACCTCGAGAATGAAATCGGTTCAACCAATCTCGGCTCGAATATTGTGTTTGCCGGTGTATCGGTTGGCTCGGTGACAAATCCCTCTCCGGAATAATAGAGAGTCAATTCGCTCGCACCGCTCACATCATATGGCTTGAGAATAACCAGATATTTCTTTTTTGCATATGGATCGGCAACTAAATCCGCGAGAGTAGTGGCAACCATTACGCTCTCGCCCCCGCGAGTTGACCGGCTGACATCGCGCGGCTGAGTTGCCGCCGCAAGGTGATGATTTCCTCTTTCATATCATTCACCGCGCCAATGAGATCGGACGCATTGCCCTTGATCGGTGCGACCGTGCCATTGCGTTGAGGAATGAACAATTCCGGCCCTCTTTCACCCACTCTCACATTGTCACCGGCATGAACGTTCGCACCGGTCATTCCCGCCAAATATGGCGCGGATTCATTGTAGAGAGTTGAAAAACGACTGGCTCGGTTTGTTGAAAAATTGCCTTTGCTTTTACCCATGCCGCCGGTGATGCCGAGAATCATATCGCTCAAAGACGATGAAAGCATGTCGGTGAAAGTATCCTTGGCAAATTCAATCCCGACCGATGTGGCGATTGATGAGAGGCTTGCACCTGATCCCAAAACACCAGAGGCAAAAGAACTCGACATTCCATTTCCGACCGCCGCCGCGAACCCTTGCCCCGCTCCAAGGTTGGCAAAGACTGCCGAACCAATTCCAGGCAAGATGAATGGAAGCGCCAAAGCCGCGATGGTTGTCATATCGCCGCTCATTATGCCCTCGACCATCCCCTTGATCGCATCTGAAACAACCCCAATCACATCACCGATCGCATCGGCAATATCGCCAATAATATCACCTATCCCGCCAATGATGTCGATGTCGATTCCGGTCACTTTTTTGATAAGACCACCAAGAAAAAATCCTGGCGTGATGGATTCCATAATTCCCTTATCAATGCCCATTCCGCCGCCAGGCATTTTACCCGCATTCACCGCATCAAAAAAGCCTTTGCCGAATTTGGAAACGCTCGAGGCATTGACCACATATTCACCCGAGGAAACCCGAGCCAAAACATCATCCGCCCTTGGCCCTCCGGTGCCTGGAACCATGCCACCATCGGCGAAACTGAGGCTCGGGAATACATCGCCGAGGAAATTCAAACCGGTTGTGATGACCGCTTTGGCCGCAAGATCGGCTAAACCTTTTTTGATGGCATCGGTAAACGTGCCGAAATCTAGCTCACCGGTTTGGAAGAAATCCGAAAGAGTTGTTTCAAGTGATCCGAACGATTGACCCACCAAATCTTGCATATTCGCGGCATTGTCTGAAATCGCTTCATAATAATCTTTGACGCCTTTGATCGCACCCGCGCCGAATGTTTTCTCATTCTCCGCGTTGTAATCGATCGTTTCGCTTTTGATTCCGCTGATTATGTTTTTATATTCTTCGCCGGAGATGCCACCGGCATCGAAAGCCTTTTGCGCGATTTCTTGACGAACCGCCAAATCGGACATGGTTGTATCCAAACCAAGAGCCTCTCGAGAGAGCGTGTTGATCGTATCTTTGTATTCATCCGCGCTGATCTTGCCCGAATCAAAGAGTTTCTTAAGAACCGTCTTTTCGGCTGAAAGACCCGCCAACGCGGTTTCGAATGGATTTAGTCGATTCTTTACATTGTCAATCGCCGCGCTCAAATCGCCGCTTGATCCGGTCAAGCTATCCGTTGAATCGCTTGTGTCATCCATTACGCCCATGAAATTTGCGAGCGTTGATGTGTTGTTCACAATCTCAGAATCAGTGACTCCGATTTCTTTTGTTAATTCATTAAATTTTGATTCTAAATATTCCGAATCAAGGCCGAGGCTTTTATAAACACCGCCAAGCAATTCCGTGATGTCGATATTCTCGCCCATCATTTCGATGATGTTTTGCAATTCGCCGGTGAGCAACAAACCCGCGCCGGTGACACCGATCATCGCTTTCCCTGCTTTGCCCATGTTTTTCATAAACCCGCCACCAATGAGCGTGCTGAAAACCTTGGTTGCATACATGGCATTGATCATCGCCTTGCCGAACGTCAATATCGCCTTGCCTGTCGAGATTACTTTTCGAATGACCCCAATGCCGAAAACAACCCCCATCGCTGTCAATAAGGTTTGAAGGTTATCGACCACAAAGCGAATCGAAACGACCGTTGCGTGTAGAGCCGTTGTGAGCTTGTCCGAAATGCTTTTTGCGAGTGCCTCATTGCCCGATATGAAATCACTCAATGATTTAATGGCTTTCACAAGCGCATCGCCTAAACCGGCCTCACCCACCGAAAACATAAATTCATCAACATTGTCTCGCAAATTGGTGATTGCACCGCCGAGGGTGGCCGCTTGCCGCGCTGCACCCCCTGCAAACTTTTGCTCACCAATTTCGGCAAGAGCCGCAACAATCGAGGCCGCATCGTTGTTGATGACCTTTTTCAAGCCGCCCATCGTGAAGGTGATTTTATCGCCTTCTTTTGTGGCGGCGATTCCAAACTCTTTTAGCCTTTGAAACTCTCCCATTTTCGCATCGGCAACAGCCTCGGCAAGTTGAAAGATTGATTTCGATGTTCCGCCCGCAATATCCGCGAACGATCCGAGTTGAGCCTCAGTTGGCCGAATGCCTTGCGAAACCAAGATATTGAAAGACGCCACCACCTCTTGCAATGAGAACGGGGTTGTTTTGGCGAAATCTTTCAAAATCTTGAAAGCGCCATCGGCATTTTCAACCGATCCGGTGAAAGTAACGAGCGAGGCCTTGAGGCTTTGAAACTGTTTATTAACCTCAACTAGATCACGAATAAACACACCGGCGAAAACTGCGCCCAATGCCCCCGCGACTTTCGCAACATTTACGAAAGCCGTGTTGACCGTGTTTAGATTCGAGTTGAGAGTTCGAAACGCGCGTTGCGTTTCATCTCTAGCGGTTAAGCGGGTTTCTAGCCTTTGAGCTGCCATTCTTTTTCATCGCCTGTTTTTGTCGATCGGATTGAATTTGCACATAAACCGACCACTCAATGAACTCATCAACAGACATTTCGGCTTCAATTTGTTCCACCGTCTTGCCCAACTTTTCAGCGAGAAAAAACTTGAATTGGCGTTCCTCGCTCTTTCTTAGTTTTTTTCCAAATCCTCGGCCATCGACCCCATGATTTGATTTGCGATCCGCGCAAGAACTTGAGCATCAACGCCATTTCTCAAAGATGATTTGTCTCCGATTTGGAAAACTTTATTGCCCTCGGCATCGAGAGCCTTGATCACAAGAACCTCAGCAAGTGCATCCGCTTCGGATTGATTTTTCACCGCGAATTGCAACTTGCCTTGGTCTTGCAAAGTAAACGGTTGAGAATAGAAAACAAAAGGATTTCCATCCTCATCCGCCCATTCCGGAACAACAATCTCTTTGACCGGTTGGTTTTGATAATGAGCCTTTGCGCGATCGATCACGCTCATCCCATTTGATTTTGAATTAGCCGCCATAATTCTTTTCCCTTATGAAACTGTTGACTCGGTCAACGCTCCGGTGCCTTGGAATGTGATTGATGCCTCAACCAAGCCATCGAATGATGCGGTGATTGTCCGGCCAGTGACCAAAACCGTTCCGCTCATTTTATGATCGCCGGATGTATTACCTTCCATCTGAATGTTCAGAGTCGCGCTTGTGCCAACCGTCAACGCGCCTTGGCCGCTTGTGTCGGTGTCATCAAAGAAAACATCCGCCGAACCACTGAAAGATTTCAATGATGTTTTATATGTTCTCGAGGTGTCACCCATCGACGTATCTTCTAGGGTGTCCATCGATTCATCGATGGAAAACGATCTTACTTCGGCAACCTGGTCAGTTCCGACCAAGATCACCCCATCACTACCACTGAATGTAGCCATTTTTTAATCCTCACTTTCAAGGGTTTTGGGTTTTGCGGCTTTCACCGCCTTCGATTTGGATGAGGGTGATGCCTTCCATCCTTTAGCCTCAAACGAGGCTAAATCTTCTGCGTTTATCTCGACCGGCGATCCGCCGCTCGGTGGATAAACTTCCATTCTCTTTGCCATCTTTACGCCCTTTCCTTAATAGACCGTTTCTGCATCGGCTTCCGTTGTAGAATACAGTATTTCGAAAATAAATCGACCCACAACAACAGGTTTCTCGCCTTCACCCGCAAAATCGGCCTCGAACGAAATGAGGCGAGTATCTTTGGAATATCCGCCCCGAGTTCGATCGGTTGCCATTGCCGCCTCGATTTCCGCCGCGCTCGCGTCCAAAATATCATCCGCCGTTGCGCTTTCAACATAAACCTCAACTGACACCTCGAGCGAGCGAATAAGACCTCTCGGCGGCTTAATCGTTTGAGCCTCAATCGTTTCGCTCGAGGTGTAGACACAAAGACCAGGCATCCTGGCGCTTTGTATTGGATAAACCCTCGATGCGAAAACATTCGTGCCGGTGGTTGTGAGGCCGGTGAGAGTTGTTTCGATATTGTCTCGAATGGATTTGCGAACGTGCGCCATCTAGTTTTTCTCCAATGCGAGAACCGTCATTCCGGTGCCATCGTGATCCACTACGCGGATCGTGTAGGCGGTGGAATTAACATTCAAGGCGTCACCGTCCACGGCGTTCGAAACGTCACTTGTACGGCATAAAAATCGGGGTTGCCGAACGGCCATCGGAATATTGCCACCCGCGTCAACCTCAACGATGTCATTGTCGAAAATGCCGTTGACGGTTGAGGCCGATCCGCCGTTTGGCGTATAAGTTGCCGCGACACCGAAATCATCAATGCCCACAAAAATCGCTCGATCGTCTGCCGATTCAACCGCCATCAATCAATTCCTATTTCTTGGCTTTCGCGCGAGTCTTTGGTTTAGGCGTTGATGATTTCGCCAAACCCACTGACCGATCCGTTTTAGGCTCAATTTTTTTTTCCACCTCGGAAACACGACCGATCGATTTCAATGCCGATGCTTCGGATGCGGCAAGATCAATGACATCCCCCGCGCTTCTACGAACCCCACCGGCAAAACATGATTTCAAAACTAAATATGGCATTTGATTTCCTCAATAAATCGAGAGAGGCGTTGCCGCCCCTCTCTGTGTTTTATTTATCAACCATCATTGTTGAAGGCGAATGCAACCGCATGACGAACCGCAACATCGCAAGATTGCAATGCAGTGATCGAAACGCCGCCGGATTTGCTTGATGAGTACGGATCAACGATCAACTCGAGGCCACCATACATACCGACTAACAACTGGCTGAAATCGCCAAAATAAAGATCACCGGCTGTTGCCTGATTGGACACGATCGCATTGTAACCATTCATCAACCCACCATCAGCAACGAAACGACCCGAGCCGCTGTCAACCGCTGTTGTTTTCAATGCGCCATACATGCCCGCGGGCAAGATATAAGCCAAAGAACCGGCGAGTGCGTTATCTTCCGCAACCGCTGTTTCCATCGCTACAACCTCGGCGAAAGTTGGGTTCGCCGCTGCAAAGTTGGTTGGTGCATTGATGCCAGATGTGTTCTTGATGCCTGTTGGCTGACCAGAGGAACCAGAACCCGCCAATGCGCCGAGATCGATCGCAGAAGCGATTGACTGTGTTAGGTCATCGCGAATCAATGTCTCGATGTCCATTGACGATTGGTGCATCATGTTGCGCGTGACGTCTGTTGTCGCACCAACGGTTTTCATCGACATTGTAACCGAACCAAGTGTAGGCTCGCTTTCTGTCGCTGCCGCGCCCTCGGTGGCAATCCAGTTTGCAGTTGATGCGGCTGTTTTCTTAGGAATAACAACATCACCTTGAAGACCGGACAACATACGCGCACCCGCTGCCATCACGCTTGACGCATTGCGTAGAACGTCGATGAAATCACCAGTGCGTAAATCCTCGGCAATCAATGCCGAATCGTCGCTTGTGTTGATGTCACGTTGGTTCCACTGACGCAAAACATCGCCAGGAATCATCAAGCCGCGTGTTTCGCGACCCAATTTGCGTTGTGCCTCGGCTGAAGCCTCAAACTCAAATTGTGCTGCGCGTTGCGCGTTGATGTCTGTCGGATTTGCCATCGCGCGGATTGCGTTGATGAGTGAGAAACGACGAACCTCTTTGGTTTCCATGCCGATTTCGTCGGCGGTGGTCAAAGGTTGGTCTGCCGCTGCAACTGCCAACATTCCGCGAAATTGCTCAACTGATAAGCCGTTTTTGATGGCTTGATCGGCAAGATCACGTTTGTTTTTAGATGCACCTAATTCTAGGATTTCATTTACAGTCTTGGCGTATTCTGCGCGAACGTTCGCCTCAACCGCTTGAATGTCTTGTTCGGACATGGTTGGTTCCTTTCTTTCGGCTTTTGCCGGAATAGGGGTTGGGGTTTGCTCGATTTCAGCATTGCGATTCGTGCCAACAGAGTCATCCGCCGGAATTGAAACAATGCTTGCCTCGAAAGGTTTCCACGAACGAACGCGATAAGTGTTCCCACCTTCCGCTTTTTCGTCACGCTCCATTCGCCCGATTTGATACCCGATTGAAACATTGTTCCGAATACCACTTCGAACGTCATCGTAAACCTCGGAACCAAGTTGGCCCTTGCTGAACCGAACCGTCGCGCGGAGACGCCGCGCCGAGGAATCGAGATTTACAGATTCAATAACCCCGATTTGACGCTCGGGATCGTGATCGAGCAACAATGGTGCGTTGCCCGAGTTTAAGAATGAAAGATCGATTGATCGATCGTTGTGATCTAGGATTTCGACGCCGAATGAGCGATCGACCCGTGCCTCACTTGAAATTGAAATGGAAACTCTGCGATCATCCTCAGAATCCATTTCTGCATCCATTCGAGTTGAAAACTTTCGAGTTTCCAATTCTGCCGGTGCCTTGCGTTCCTCATCATCGGGTTTGTATCCGTTTTCAACGTCAACCTCGACATCGGTTTCGACCATATCTGATTTGCCAAATTCGATGATATAGGAATCATCGGTTTCGCTCACGTTTTTGATGTGCCTTTGTTCATCCATTTTTCGTTCCTCATCTTGATCCTTCGTTGATTCCGGATGCCCTTCCGGCAAAAGATCGGTGTCGTGCTTGCCGCCTTGAAATCTTCCGTTTCGCAAACAGAATAGCAGAGAATTGACTCTGGCAAAAGCCCATTGCTCCGGTGATGCCACACCAGGCCGAACCGAGCCTGGATTTGTCTTATATGCGCCGATGCCTCTTAAAAAGGATTCGGCCAACATCCCAAGCGTTGCTCGCTTGGTTGGATCGTCACCATATTCCTCATTGTGTTCCGAAACTTTATTCTCGAGGCTTTTCCGCGCCGTGTCGGTCAAATCCTCGATCGCCCGATCTTTCTTGCCCTCGAGTTTTTTCGTCAACTCGAGGATCACATCTTTCATCCCCTGTTCACCGAGGTTTCCGATCACGCCCCATTTTATTTGGGCAACAACTCCGCCAACATTCGACAGGTTTGGCTCGAGATCACCATCGGCGAATTGTTCACCATCGCCAAAATGCCGCGCCGCCCATGCCTCTCGCTCTTTGATCCAACTCAAAACTCCATCGGTTTCGGAACCATCACGCGCTCGACCCCATAGGGTGAAAGCCTCATTGCCGCGAATATTCCCACCGGCTCCCCATATGTCGGAATTAAATTCCTTGATGTTCTCGGCGAAATCCCGATCGAATTGAGGATAATTCGAGTTTCTCAAAGAGATTTTGAGATCATCGCCTTTTTTCGGGAAATCAGTTGCCATCGGTGGGTTCCTCATCCTCGATCGGTTGAGCCGTGAATTTCATCGGCCCATATCCAGATTGACCGCCGCCGAACGGTTGGAATGCAAGATCAATGCCGCGCTCGCTCGCCATTTGTTTCTCGAGAACAATTTGATCCATCACATCGGTAATATCTCGGCCATATTGGTTCGCAACATCTTGCATCGATAAGATGCCCGAGTTCATACCGATCACCGATGCGTTCATTTCACGTTGAGGATCAACCCAAGCAAAACCCCGCGCTCTAAATTCAACATTGTCGGCGAATTTATCAAACCGAACTGGCGGAATTGGGATCGCGCCATTGTCCATTGCGGCCATCAACCAAGCCCGAAAGATCGGTTGAACGAAATGCTCGATCATAAAATCATGCAAAACTTTGTAGAAATCACGATCTTCGAGAGCGCCTTGGCGGATCGAGGAATAAGAGGTTTGCGTCAAATCATTCGAAATCGAGGCATAAGAAACACCCAATGCCGAGGCGATGCCCCGCAAAACCGCCTTTTCAAAATCGGCAAAGTTATTCGATCCGGTTGATGGATCAAACGTCTTGAAATCTTGTCCTGGCCCGAGTTGGTGAAACGTTCCTGGATCGGCCTCAATTATTGGCGTGTAGGTATTTTCTATATCATCGCCAACGAACTCATCGCCGGTGGGTGTGGTAAAGAAACCCATTTTCGAGGCCGAAACCCTCTCGGCCACTAAAACCGCCTCTCTCATGCCGTTGAGTTGCTTGAGAGGTGCAACCGCCGCCGCCATCCAAGGCACCCCGCGCGTTTGCTGCGCTCGATCCGGTGCATAAATGTGAAGCATTTTTTCCGCCGGAATCCGAGTCCTCTTTTTCGCTAACGTTGTCGCATATTCCGCATCTCCAGGATGAGAGGCCAAGAGATGATAAGCGACTGGCCGATGGAATTGATCGATCTCGATGCCCATTCGGATCTTGTTGCCATTCGGCAAATCTTCATTCTGATCTTCATCGAGTAAATCAACCTCGAGAAACTCGATCGCAAAATTGAATTGATTTCCTGGATATGTCACCAAACGAACCAACAATTCGCCATCTCTCGCCAATGCTTCCGCCGCAAACCGTTGCGCGTCTTTCCAAGAAAACCGACCATCAACAGTGCAAACGCCTTTTCGAGTCCACGCCTTGAATGCGTTCTCGATGATTGCATTGCCTGGCGAATCAAACGTGCCATCAGCATTCTTTGCCTTCACTTGCAAATTGACGCCCTTATCACCGACCACATTCGTTTTGATCAATGTCAAAAACCGCCGCGCATATTCATCATTTCTTGCAAGATCGCGGCATCGATGGCGAATTGATTTTAAGGCCGGTCGAATTTCCGCGTCGGCGGATTTTGTCGATGCCACAAAATCAGAGAATAAACGACCGGTTTGAGCGGCTTTAAATGAGCGCCGTTTGACCGGCTTTGCATCTCTTTTTAGGAAATCAAAAACACCCATCTTTTAAAACCTCGCCTTGATCGTCGCGCCGGTCGATTTGCCTCGACGCACCCGCTCTTTTCGCTTTTCCATTGCCAATTCGGTTCGATAATAATCTCGCCATTTCAAAAGATCATCAATCGACAATTTCACTAGAGAGCGGCCATTGATTGAATAATTCGAAACATCGGCATCGGCGCGATTTTGCAAAAGCGACTCGATTTTATCAACCATGATTTCGGCATGGGTTCTCGGATCAACATTGTTGACATCAAGATCAACAATCGCCTCGAACGTGCCTCGATCGACCACCACCCGCTCGGAATCCGAGTTCCTAAGAATCTCGAGTTGCCAATGATAATAACCCGCGTTGAATGCCGCCGAGGTTGCCGAATCCGCCGTGAATAAATAATCATCGCCGGATGCGGTTCCGACAAGTTGGATTTCGCTCGATCCGCCGCCGGTTATTCGCGCGATATATGTCGCGGTGTAAAGGTTGTTTGGATAATCGACACCAAGATCGGTTCTTTTCCATTGAATGAAATCACCAACAACGATTTCGAGCGGCTCGATTGTTGGGGCATTTGCGGCATCGAATAAATTCGCCATTTATATCATCTCCAAGAGTTCACAAAGTTGCCGCTGCCTGGACGCCTCATCGGTCTTTGTGATGGCCGCGATACCTTTTCCGCGACCTCGGCTTTTATTTCTGGCTCATCATCCTCACTTTGTGCCGCCTTTGCGAAACGATTTGCCAAACTATTCAAATTTAGATTCATGATTGCCAACGCCGCAATCGCATAAACGCGACAATCAAGAGCCTCATTTCGGGGTCGGGTTTGCACCCATTCCCGCCTCTTATAACCTTTTTTGAACCGAGTGACCATCTTTTCCGCTGTTAGCTGCAAAAAGTATTCATCACCCCGCCCCTCGGGAAAGTGACAATATCCTGGCCCTGGCTCTCGAATTTTCAATCTCGAATAAACCAATTCCTTGACCCCATCAACACCCACTGGAAACAGTCTAACAGATTGCCGATTGTTTTTCGAGGGTTTTCCTACCTGTGGCTTCCCCTCGCCCCCGACACCCTTGATCGCAAAGATTCTGCGCCCCTCTCGAGGCTTCACAAAAACATAAACCGCGTTTGTGTGATGGCCCCCCGAGTCAATACACGCGCACCGAATAGGCATCTCAATCCCTCGAGGATGATCCCACGTTTCCGACAAAACCGCATCGAGTTGGCCCCAAACTTGAGGCGATGATGGGTCGCCGTAAATTGTCCGATAATCTAGCGACCAACTTTCTTGATCTCGGCCCCATCCGACAATTTCAATTTCAAGGCGATCGTCTTGTGTATCAATTCCGGCGGTGATGAGAACGCATTCATCCGGCAAAAACTCTTTATCGAATGAATCCTTGCCTGGAATATCATCCTCATCGATGCCATCGCCTTGTATCTCAAAGGTTTCGCCGAGATATGTATTCGTCCAAACCTTGAGCATTTCCGGCAATTTCTTAGCCTTCAAGAAATCTCGAACCGCATCCTCGAACGAAATCCAAGGCGAATAGATTCCGGAAATCTGAAAACCGGCAATGCCATGAAAATTTTGGCTCGCTTCCCAATAACCATTCCGAACGGCTTTGTTTTTCTCCGCATCCGACCAGAAAACCCCGCACCCATCGCAAACATATCCGGCGGTTTCCGGTCGATCTTTTTGCCATTGCACGTTTCGCCATTCCAAGATTTGAGCCTCATCGCAATGAGGGCATCGAGCAAAGAACCGCCGCTGATCGCTTTGCAAATATCTTTCCTCGATGATCGATGAGCCTTTGTTGGTTGGCGTCGATACCATCAAAATCTTGCGGTTCCAAAATGTCGCGGATCGTTTGCGAGCCAATTCGATCGGATCGCCCTCGCTTCCGGATGATGCCGGAAATCGATCGGTTTCATCGAGCAACACAATTCGGATCGGCCTCGAGGCAAGTTGCGCCGGTGAGTTCGCGCCGATCATAGAAATCCGACCGCCTGGAAAGTTCTTTTGTAAGGTTGTATTTCCGGAATCCCTCGATCGAGGGTCTTTCACTTTCCCTTTGAGGCAAGGTGTATCGCGCAACATCGGCGCGAGCCGGTCTTTCGAAAAGGTTTCGGCCATGCCTTTATGACCGGTTGGCTGAACAACCAAGATCGGCGCGGGGTCGTTTGCAATGTGAAAGCCGATCACATTTAGCAAAACCTCGGTTTTCCCGAGTTGCGCCCCCGCTTGAACAACGATTTCATTCACCGATGGATCACTGGCCGCATCCATGATGCCCCGTAAATATTCGGTGCGCTCGGTATACCATCGACCAGGTGCCGCCGATGCCTCAGACGACAGCCGCCTTTCGAGGTCGGCCCACTCGCTTACGCTTAGGCGCGGCGGTGGTTTTAGCGTTTGAATCGCCCCCCTCGCCACCTCTTTCATCGCTTCCACCATCATCGGGTGCGACATCGATTTTCGGATCATAGGTCAAAAGTTCCTCTAAACAATCGCGAACCGATCGGTCGATGATGTCTTTGATCTCGCCTATTTCGGTTTGCTTCACTAACATCGGCGCAAGAATCGTCGGCATCGATAAGAGCCTCGATTTCATATTCGCCAAAACATCGGCCCAAACGTGTTGAACGTCTGAGGCCGCAACATATTCACGCCGAGCCTTTGCCAATTCCATCTCGGCCAACGCGGTTTCGATTTGCAATTTTCGCGTTCTCGCGGTTTCATAGCTTGGTGAAGCCATAATTTCCTCAATATTGTTTGTTTATATATTATTAAATTTTTGATCGGATAAAGCAAATTCAATTTTAAAGTGTAAATTTTCGCCCAAAATACCTATCCTTTAGGATATATATTTC
>VMHT01024887.1_pt1 | contig 26646 bp, 29 predicted proteins | sample 4693611 | NCBI WGS metagenome assembly VMHT01 (sample SAMN12280063, study PRJNA550983) | marine metagenome | isolation source: seawater sampled from same location over 5 years 0.02-0.2 micron viral filtrate | place: USA: collected off the coast of southern California halfway between the port... ...
ACTAGGGGAATAGGTCTCTCTACTGCAGAAAAATTTATTGAGCAAGGTTGGAATGTATATATTACATCAAGAAAACAAGAAAACCTAGATGCAGTACTTTCTGAAAATTCACAATTAAAAGGTTTTGTAGCACGAGCGGATGATTTAGCAGCAGCAACAGAAACATGTAAAAGTGTAATAGACGAAACAGGCTCACTGGATATTTTAGTTAACAACGCAGGCACTAATCCATCAGGCGGAAGCTTGCTCGATGTAGAATTATCAGCTGTACAAAAGACATGGGATGTAAATTTAATGGGTCCTTTAATGTGGACAAGAGAAGCTGTTAAAGCAGGCTTAAAAGAATCAGTTCTAAATGTTTGTTCTGTAGGTGGCATAAGACCGTCACAATATATGGGAGCCTACAATATTTCAAAAGCTGGGTTAATTTATATGACAAAGCAATTAGCAATGGAGTTGGCACCAGATGTTAGGGTGAACGGAATAGCTCCAGCAATAGTCAAAACAAAGCTCTCTGAAATGCTTTGGATTAGTGATGAAAAAGGTAGTGCAGACCTTCATGCACTTAAAAAACTTGGAGAACCTGAAGATGTTGCGAGTTTAATATATTTTCTTTCAAGTGATGATGCTTCATGGATCACTGGGGAAGTAGTGACCATTGATGGTGGATTTTTACTTTAATTAACCAATAAAATATTTTGCTAATTCGTTATACAAAGGTATTCCAACAATTATATTAAACGGAAAAGTAACACCTAAGCTCAGACCTAAGTAGATAGCAGGATTAGCATCTGGTATTGCATCCTTTACAACTGCAGGTACTGCTATGTAACTTGCACTTGCTGTCAACACCATTAATAAAGTTGCATTTCCGATAGATAAACCAAGATAAATAGATGCAAGCAAAGAAATGAATGATCCTATCAGGGGCATTAATAACGCAAAGGCAATTAAACTAACACCTCTACCTTTAAGTTCACCAATTCTTTTAGCAACTCTAGTTCCCATGACAAACAAGAATATATATAAAAGATAATCAAAAATGGTGACAATTAAATAATCTAAATTAGATAAAGTTTTTTTACTTACGAAATATCCTACAAACAAAGATGAGATTAAAATAATATTGGGGATTTCTAAAAAAGCTGTTTTGATAGTTTTTAGATTGTTATTGTTATCGTTTTTGTTGTGAGTAACTAAATAAAGTGCCATAAAAATTGCTGGAAACTCCATTACAACTAAAACAGCAGACATGTAATTATCAAAGTCCTGACTAGTAGTTGATAGATATGCAATAGCTGTAACAAAAGTAACAGCACTAACAGATCCATACGTACCAGAGAGTGCAGCAGCATCATCAGTATTAAGTAAATTTTTCAGATAGAAGTATGCAACTGCTGGAATAAGAAGTGCAAATATAACTCCAAGAGACAAAACGCTGATAACTTCATTTATAAAACCATTTTCTTGAAGACTCAAACCACCTTTAAGCCCAAGTGATAGTAGTAAATAATATCCTAAATATTTAGAAATAGAGTTAGGAAGAGTTAATTTAAAGGTTATACCAATTAATATTCCAGAAAGGAACAACAATAGTGCTGGATTAAGTATGGCTTCCATTCAAAAAAATGATAGTTAGATAATAGATTTGTATTGTCGTATTAAAAATTATTTTATTTTTCTTACTAACTCTTCAACCCTATTGATGTCGACTTTTTTAGCAACATCGTTATCAAATTTGAAACTTGTCCCAACAATTAATATGTCAGCTAAATCTTCATAAGCATTTACATTTGAAGAAGTAACTCCGGATCCAATTGCAAGTTTTCCACTTGGCACAATGTTTCTTACTTTTTGTAAGTCTTCAATGTTTATCTCATGCCCTGTACCGTCACCAGTGACTATTACAACATCTGCACCAGCTCTTTGTATAAGCTCTTCAGCATGATTTTCTATCTTAGAACCTGGAGCTGGAACTGCGTGCTTTACAAAGACATCAGCATATATTTCAATATAATTATTTAAGCTTGATTTAAATTGGTTAACTTCATGAGCATCTCCCTCAATAATTCCTTGATCAGTAAACATTGTGTTATTTAAGACATTAATTCGTACAAATTGTGATTTTGTAGCTTCAGCTATAGCTAAAGCGGAAATACCATCATTTCTTAGTACATTAATTCCAATTTTAATATCTCTTTCAATTGATAAATTTTCGACAACTGTTGTGAAGCTTGCAAGGGTTCTTTTAGAGATATTATCTTTTACAAATGGTGTATCTCCAAAATTTTCAATGATAATTCCATCAACACCTCCATAAATTAAACTATTTACATCTTCTTGAGCTAGATCAATTATTTCGTCAATTGATAATCGATTAGAAGGGGAGCCAGGCAAGCTTTTTAGATGAACTACTCCGTAAATTTGCATTATATTTTAACGTGATTTAATTTAACAAATTTTTTAGCAAAGTCACCTTCAGTAGATAGTGTCAATTTTTGACCTTTAGGAATTCTACCTGTTACTACTCTGCACCAATCACTTGCGTTGCCCTTTATACTGTTTTCACTTTGTTCATTACCAAATTGCCAAGCTTTATATTCTGGTCCAATAAGTTCGATTCTTAAATCCTGATATTTTAGTTTATTCACCTTACTTGTTTGTTCAGCATTTAACCACCCAAATAAAGCAACATGCTCAACCCTCACTGTGTCTTCATATTCTTTCTTCATAGCGTCATAAACATCTAAACTATGCGCCCAGGTTTCGGCAAGTTTGGTTACTGCAAATGTTCGACAATCAATTTCATTTTTCCACCATGTAACTTTTTTTCCAGGTGAGGATTTAGCTAATGTCTCAATAACTGCAGCCCTAGACATTCTCCACCACTCGATTACGTCTTGAGGCCTCATGGCATTTCCTCTTTTTATTGCTTCTTTTTCAAATTTTTCAAGTCCTTTTGGTCCTCTGTATTTGTTAAAATCAGTTCCTTTTTTCTTTAACGCATTGTGTGCCAAATCTTCTAGTGCAGCTAAGTAGCTTACATGGGCAGTGATATCCCAATTTTTGTAAGTTGTTTTTGTTTTCCAATTCCTTACAGGAATACTTTGAAGGTATTGGTCTAATAACTGCTGTTCTGCAACGAGATTACTTAATATTTCTTGCACAATTATAAGTTTACTTGAGTCAGGTAATTAACTCCACTAGCATTTTCATCAAAAAAAAACTTTTTTTAAACTAATTTTGGTTTTATGATGCTTTTATGAAGAAAATCTTTAAGTTTGCTTTAATTGTCTTAGGCCTTAGATATGTAGTTAGTCTTATGGATGAGAATGTCGATATAAAAATTCAAATTAAAAAGCTTAGAAACGAACTAGCTAATTTAGAAACAGAAGATTTAGAAAATAAATTAAAAGATTTTTTTAAAAAGTATGATCCAAAATTTAAAGATCAAGAAGAAAATCAGGAAGATTTTTAAACTCTTCTATAAAGCCAATGTGGAGATTATTTGGAAAGTCAGCCCATCTCTGGCCTGATTGGTTATACAAGTTAATTTCAAGAATTCATTCCAAATTAATTAAATTTAATCATACCTATATTGGTGAAAAAATTATTGGAGATCATATATTAATGCTTGAAACAATTGGTAAAAAATCTAATCAAGTTAGAAAAACTCCTTTAACCTATGCAAACTACGAAGATCACTATATAGTTGCAGCTTCATTTAGTGGTAGTGATAAAACGCCTGATTGGTTTCATAATTTATCTAATTATAATCCCTACATAACAGTTGACAGCATACGTTTTGAAGCAACATATGAATTAATTGATTCTCAAGAAAAAGATTTTTTTTGGAGCTTACTAGATGAAGTTTATCCTACTTTTCAAATGTATAGGCAGAGAACATCTAGAGATATACCGTTAATTAAATTCTCTAAAGCTTAGGTTTAACTGAGGGACCTTTCCTCACGATAGTGTTCCATAAAGTTTTGTAATGATCTAGATCTTCTTTATTAACATGTGGTAAAACAAAATTGTCCCAAGTATCTTTTAGTGAATCTTTTGATTCGGAATATACATCTAAACCTATTGGTATTCTTTCAACTATAGTTCTCAAGCTCATTGGAGTTTCAATATTTATACTTATATCTTCAGACATAAATGAGTTATTAACTTCAGTTGCTAGTTTTATGATTAAATCTGTATATTCGTTTTGTAAATTAGGATATCTTTTTTCAAAAATAGCATTTAATTGATCCTTATTTGGAAAAGGTTTGTCCCATATTACCCATCTGTCTGCAAAGGCTTTATTAAGAGATTGTGTTCCAGCATAGTCTCTTAAACTTGTTGGGTTCATAGTTCCAAATATATAAGTGTCTTCTCTGAGAGTTAATACCTCACCGTTTGGTAGCTCAAGTTTTTTATGCCTATCGAGTAAGGAATGTAAAGCAAATAGTACTTCCGGACCAGCTGCGTTAAGTTCTGAAAGATTAACGATAGCAGGCCCTCTTAAAGCTCTAGTCAATTCACCATCTTGCCATCTACTTTCGGTTCCACCTTTTCCATCTCCGTAAAGCTGTACTGAGCCCAAAAGTGTTACATCACGTACTTCTCCTGATAATGGAATTCTGTAGTATGGAAATTTTAATTTAGCAGCAAATTGTTCTATATCGTGATCCTTACCTGTTCCCATATGACCCATTAGTGCAATATGGATTGGTATTTCGTTTTTGAAGGATTTAGTTTTAGAGTTCATAACTTTAGCTAGCCTAAACTGCATTCCTAAATCTACATAAAATTCATCTATTTCTGGAATACGATTATTACGAGATTCATAATCCTCAATTTTCTTATCAAGGTCACACTGTGGTAATTGAATAGTTTGCTTTTCATTATCAGGATTAATAAATTTTTGTGCAACCATTATGCAACTCCAGATGTTAATTTAATGTTTTTTATAAGTATATCCTTTGTGATGTTTACTATGGAATGAATTAACTGTTCTGGTTTTTCTATTTGTACGTTATTTATATATTCTCTCCATGAACCTCTATTTCCAATTCCTATTCCTATAACATCAACACCACTTTTGGTTGCAAAGTTAATACTATTTTTTAATTCACTCAAGGTACCTCTTGTCATTCCATCAGATAACACAACTAACATTTTTGTGTTTGATGGATGATTAAGCAATCTTTTCGTTGCGTGCATGATATTTATTTCATCTATGTTTGTTCCTTTTTCAAACATACTTATTGGAGGAATTGATTCTTTAGAAATTCCAATGTCTATAGAGTCCCTTAGATTTCGAGAAAATTCTATAAGTCCGATAAATTGTTGGTAGTTCTCGCGCCATGAGTCTTTAAATTCCTTAATAAAATAATGATTAGCTGTATTGTAAAGATCTTGTGCTGAGGATCCGTAAGTTCTGTTTAACATTGACGATACAGCAAATTTTCTAGTGTTATATGTTTCATCATTTTCTACGTGTTCCGACGCAAACCCTCGATTAAAAATTGAAACTTCAAAGTCTATGTCTAGTTCAAAACATATTTGGGATAGGTAACTTGCTCCAATTAAAGCTGAAGCTAGTGACCATGGATGTAGTTCATCTTTGTTCTTTTCAATCATTGAACCGCTTCCATCAATAAGTAATGATATTGCATATGATTTGTTTGAAAGTCGTTGCTTTTGTTCGTACATCCTTTCGTACCTTCCAGAAGCGAGCATGATAGGAACATGGGGTGATAAGTCACCTTGATCAAACCCACTTATTCTCTGCCTTTTTTGATTATGTATAAAATAAGGCTTAACTTTATTTGTTACTTTATAAATTGGTAGGTTCCATTGCTGTAAAAGTGATTCATAAGTCTGAAGACCATTGTTATAAAGGTTTTTAAAGTTATCTGGAATTTTATTTTCAACTACTTTTGCTGTATTTCCTGATGGAAAATATATAGTTGAGGAAGCACCAACTTTAGAAATATGGTCGTCCATTAAATTTAATTTATCTTCATTATTTTTAGAGTTTGTTTGTCCTAGAAACTTTTGCAGTGTATTTCCTGTTGTTACATTATTAGAGGAAGGGATGAGCACTTTGCTCAAGTCATTAATAACATTATCTTCTAGAGATTCTTCAATTTCTTTCTGTTCACCAAGATTATATTTTTCTAAATCAGGAAGAATGTTATATCTTTTACATATATCAATCATTTGAACAGTTGCTTCTATAACTTCAGAGACATTTACAGCTTCATAATTAAGTGTTTTTAGTATGTGCAAAGATTCGTTTAAAGAACTTATTACAGATTTTTTATAATTCTCAAACTCTGGGTCAATATATGTTGTGATTGAATGAAATAACAAAGCTAAGTATTGACTAAAATTTGTAAGTTTTCTTATTTCTGTAAAAGATTCTGCATATATATCTTTGAGAATTGAATTTAGTCCTTCATATTGTTTTACAAAAATTTTTTCTTCAATTGAGTGTATTAAAATATCAAATACATATTTTCCAAAAGGACCTGTAAGGATTTCAAGAACATCTTCTATGTCTTCAACATCATCAAGCTCATCTGGAAATATATTTCTTAATGATTCTGAATCTAGTGTGTAATTTTTTGTTGCATGTATTGCTTCATGGACGACAGTTCCAATCATCACTTCATCTCTATCTAATTTTGTTTTAGAAATCGTATTAACCAAAATAGATGGATTAATTACAATATCATTTTTACTATTAGATTTTGATCGTCCATAACGAAGCGACAAATTGTCATTTTTCATTTGTGTTTGCAATAGGCGAGTAATAGCAGGTCTGATTTTTTCAAAATCTTCTACAATTTGTGTTTCAATATTTTTTTTCTTTGAATTCATTTATATAACATTATCATTAACAACTAATGTTATAAGTATAAGGAATTATGCAATATGAATGAAATTGCGAGTAAAACAGTTTTAATCTCAGGCGGAGCTGGTGCTATGGGTCAGCTTATATCTGAATATATAAATACAAGAGAAGACTTTAAAATTTCAGGAATTCATGATCCAAATTATGAAGGCGATGATTATGAGATTTACAATGAGCTTACAGATATAAAAGAGGACCTAGTAATTGAATTTTCCCCATCATCGGTAGTTAATGAGAATGTTGAAAAATTATTAAATTCTGACGTAGATATTATCATAGGGTCATCGGGCCTGAGTGTAGAATTGTTATCAAATCTAAAAAATTTAGCAAAAAATAGAAAAATTATAGTTATTCCCAATTTGTCAGTTGGTGCTGCTTATCAAAAATTGTTTTCTTATGCTCTCTCTGAAAAATTTAATTCTCTTAATATTATTGAAAAACATCATAGTAAAAAACAAGATGCTCCATCAGGGACAGCAATAGATCTAGCAAAGAGCCTTCCTCCCGAATTATCTTCAATTGAACAAGATGGTAATTTTTTTGATATAAATAAGATTAACAATAAAAATATATATTCTTTGAGAGGAGATGAGTATTTAGCAGAGCAAATTGTTAATTTTGTTGATGACTATGAGTCTTTTCATCTTGAGCACAAAGTTAATGATAGAAGAGCATACATTTACGGTATGAAGATAGTGCTTGACCAATTCAATGAATTAGAAGGTTTTAATTTAGGTTTAGAAAATATAATAGCTGACAAGATTAAAATCTAACTATGAACGATTTTGGCAAGTTATTAACAGCAGTAATTACTCCTTTTGATAGCAATGGTGTTCTAAGTACAGATACTTTATGGAGATTATGTAAGAAGTTAGTCCATGAAAAATCTGAAGGACTAGTTTTGTCTGGTACTACTGGTGAATCACCTAACTTAACAAAAGACGATCGAAAAATTATTTACTCAACTGCTAAAGACTCGGTAGGGGATAAGGCAAAAATTATTGCTGGTACTGGTACATATTCAACAAAAGAATCCATAGAGTATACAAAAATGGCAAATGACTTAGGTGTTGATGGAATAATGATTGTTACGCCTTATTATTCAAAACCATCTCAGTTAGGAATATTAAAACATTTCGAAAGTATTTCTGAAAATACTGAACTACCAATAATGGCTTATAATATTCCAGGAAGAACAGCAACATTAATTGAGCATGCTACTCTCGAAAAGCTTGTTGATGATATAGGAATTCATTCTATAAAAGATGCAGTAGGTGATTTAGAATTTTCGAAAATTGAATTAGAAAGACTAAAAGATAAAGTTGATATTTATTCAGGCAATGATGCTGAGACTATTGAGTTTATGAAAATGGGTGGAAAAGGAGTAGTCTCCGTTGCTTCCCATATTGTAGGTAAAGAAATTCATGAATTAATTGAGTTTGTTAATGCAGATGAACTTGAAGCCGCAGAACAAATACAAAATAAACTTCTTCCTATTTTTGATATGTTATTTGAAGAACCTAGTCCGGGTCCTGTTAAGTTTCTTCTTACAGAAACGTGGGAAGATGTAGGATCTCCCTTAATGCCTATTACTGACATAACGCCTGAATTAGCCAATAAGATACTGGAAAATTATAAAAAAATTAAAAAAGATTAAACTTTTACTTCTTGTATTTATGATATAATGTACCCGTGGCTGTAAAGACATCCACTCGCAAAAGGGTGAATGGGCGTAAGCGGGTGTCTAAACAAAACAATTTAATAAACGTAGACAGGGCAGTAAAAACACTTAAATCTACAACAACATCAACTTTATCTAAATTCGCACAATCTTATCAAGCTGTAGCTGTTTTTATGTTTTCTTTTGCTGTACTTACTTCTCTATCTATTTTTTCTCAAGGCGGTCCAGTTGGAGAAGTAATTTTTAATGTAATTCAATGGAGTTTTGGATATGGAGTATTTGCCTTGCCAGTATTTTTCTTCTACGGAGCAGCAATATTAATTAGAGATCGTGACACCGTTAAAGCGCAAAGAGTTCTCATCGGAACCTTTTGGGTTCAAATATTCTCATCTGCAATTTTTCACTCTTTAATTCATTCACAACCTTTATCATTAAGCTCAGGTACAGAGTTGTTACTAAATTCTGGTGGGCACGTCTCAGCTTTTATTGTTTACCCCTTAACAAATAGTGTTGGCCTTCAAATGACTCATACTCTACTTTTACTTGGATTAATAATGTCTGTTTTGTATATGACTGATATTGAACTCAAAGATTTAATTGGTGGTATTCAAGCAATTATAAAATACACATATAAATTCATATATGCTTTTGTACTAGCTAGAAGAGAGTCCAATAAAATCTTTATTGAAGATATTTACAAAGAAAATGATAATGAAGAAAGTGACGAGAAGTCAGCAAATTTATCTACTAAGAAAATTAAACAGAAAGCATCCAATGTTTCTGATATAACTGATTTTAAGGAAAAAAAGACTACTACTAAAACTAAAATTGTTAAAAATAAAGTAAATAATAAATCGGAGTACAAACTCCCACCAGTTAAGTTGTTAAAAAGTGGTTCTTCTGTATCTACTTCAAAGAAGCTATTACAAGAAACAGCAAGTGACTTAACACAATTACTCAAAGAGCATGGAGTAGAAGCAGAATTAACAAATGTAGTTCCTGGGCCTACTGTTACAAGATATGAAATTGAATTAGCTCCAGGTGTAAAAGTGTCAAAAGTAACATCACTATCTCATGACATAGCATATGCCCTTGCAACTCCAGATGTTAGATTATTAGCACCAATTCCTGGCAGAAGTGCCATAGGTATTGAAATTCCAAATAGACAAAGAAAACTAGTATCTCTTGGTGATGTTCTTTCATCTAAAGAGGCATCAGCTGAAAGCCATCCATTAAATGTAGGATTAGGATTAGATATATCTGGTAAGCCAAGATTCTTAAATTTATCTGAACTTCCACACGTTTTAATTGCTGGTCAAACAGGTGCCGGTAAATCTTCATCTATAAATTCAATTGTTACTTCTCTTTTAGTCAGGACTAATCCGGATGAAGTAAAAATGGTTATGGTCGATCCTAAGCGAGTTGAATTAGGTCAATACAATAATGTTCCCCATTTATTAACAAAAGTTATAACTAATCCCAAAAAAGCTGTAGATGCATTGGGATGGGCTGTATCTGAAATGGATAGAAGATATGATTTACTAGCTGATAGCCAAGTAAGAGATATAAATGGATATCACGAAAAATATGATGCTGGATTATTAGATGAAGAAAAATTTGATCGATTTCCTTATATAGTAGTTTTTATCGATGAGTTGAATGATTTAATGATGGTTGCTGGTAGAGAAGTAGAATCCGCAATAGTGAGATTAGCACAAATGGCAAGGGCTATAGGAATTCATTTAGTTGTCGCAACACAGAGACCTTCAGTTGATGTTATTACAGGTGTTATGAAAGCTAACATTCCTTCTAGACTTGCATTCTCTGTAGCATCTACAACAGACTCAAGAGTTATCCTTGATCAATCAGGAGCTGAAAAATTAATTGGACTAGGTGATATGTTAGTTGTAACAGCATCAAATCCTAGACTCGAAAGAATTCAAGGTGCATGGGTTACAGAAGGTGAAATTAAAGATGTAGTCTCGTGGGTTAAAGACCAGAAAGAAGCTGTTTACAACCCAGCTGTTATTGAAGAGCAAAAATCTACATCTGTAGCTTCCTCCGATGATTTTGGTGAAGATGAAGAATTAATTGCTACAGCAAAAGAATTAGTTATACGTTCACAATTAGGTTCTACCTCTATGCTGCAGAGAAAGCTTAGAGTAGGTTTTGCTAGAGCTGGAAGATTAATGGACATCTTGGAAGCTCAAGGTATCGTAGGTCCATCAGAAGGCTCTAAAGCCAGAGAAGTTTTTATTACTGTTGAAGAGTTTGAATCGAACTCTCTTTCTTCAATAGATGACTCTACAGCTGAAACATCTGATGAAGTAGAATCTGATAATTCTGAAGAAAGCCAAAACAATGATGAATTACAAGATAATTGGTTCGAAGAATAATTAACTCTTAGCTACTTTACCTTTAATTATCCTATTTCTAATTGAAGCTGATATTGCGTCTGCAACAAGGACTAAAACAATTGTACATATTAAAACCGTGCCGGCTCTTGGAAAATCTCTGAACCTTAATTGATTTATTAATTCTTGACCAACTCCACCAGCACCAATTACTCCTAAAACAGCTGATGCTCTTAAGTTAATTTCAAAACGATATAGCCAATATGAAGTTATTGTCGGCATTACTTGTGGTATCACACCAAAAATTAATTCGTTAATTTTAGACCCTCCCGATGATTTTATAGCTTCAAGAGGTCCCTCGTCTATTCCTTCTATAACTTCTGATGATAATTTACCTAATGTTCCAATAGAGTGTATTCCTAAAGCAAGTGTTCCTGTAAATGCACCTAAACCAGTTATAGGAAGAAATACAAATGCCAAGATTAATTCTGGAAAAGCTCTTATTGCATTTAATATCTGTTTTGTAATTCTGCTAACTGCTCCAGCTGCAACATTATGGGCAGCTAAGAATGAAATTGGAAAACTAAATATAGCACCAATCACTGTTCCTGCCCATGCAATAAAAAGTGATTCAAAAACTTTAGGTATGATCCTGTCAAAAGCTTCCTGACTGGTATCTAAAGGAAACATAGCACCCACTAAGATACCAATTTGTCTAGGAGCATCGATAATTCTTTCAATAGTTATCTCTAGTCCAGCAGCTGACCATAATGAAGCCAATATAATTACTGATGTCAGTGTATATTTTAATATTTTGTGACCTAGTGGCTGCTTTGGAATATTCATAATATTCTTTTTCGAATCCAAACACTGAACTGTTCAATCAAAATAACTACAACAAGGATAATTACAATAATTGGTGAAATTCTATCAAACCTTAAGAAAATTCTCTGAGTCTCAATAATCCTACCTACACCACCAGCTCCTACTAGTCCTAAAATTACACTTGCTCTAATACATAATTCAAAAATATATAAAAAATAAGCTGTAAAATTTGGCAGCACCTGGGGTAACGCTGATGTAAAAACAGTTTGATTGTGTGTAGACCCAGTAGCCTTTGCTGCTTCCATTGGTCCTGGGTCAATACTATCTATAGTCTCAGATAATAATTTACCCATAATTGCTAATGAAAACATAATTAAAGCTAATACGCCCGCAAAAGGTCCTATACCTACAGCAACTGTAAAAAGCATCGCCCAGAATAAATCAGGAATTGTTCTAACTAAATTTAAAAAAGACTTGTATAAAAAATATGAAAATTTGTTTAGATTTGTAGCTCTTGAGGCATAAAAAGATAGCGGTAATGCAAACGCACAACCAATGATGCTTGCAAGGATTGCTATTTGTACAGTTTCTACAAGAGCATCTGCTGTATTTTCCCAAGCCCAGCTCCACTTAGGATTAAATAATGGATCTGTAACAATTGCTCTGTTTGCTAGATTCTCTACAAAATCTTGTAAGTTAAAACCAACTCTTTGAAATGAAAATAAAGTAAAAAGTATCGCAAAAGGTATTCCAATTGTAACTAAATATGATGGAGGTGGTTTCTTTGGAATGTTAGTCATTACCAATTAAATCAGAAGACTTGATAGAACGACCATAAATATTTTCAAAATCTTCATCAGATACATCATCAACGTTTCCATCAAAGACTAATTTTCCATCTCTTAGACCGATTAACCTATCACCAAACTCTTTAGCTAAATCAAGAAAATGTAAATTAACGATTGTTGTTATACCTAATTCTGTATTTATCTTTTTTAAATAATTCATCACAACTCTAGATGTAATTGGATCTAATGAGGCTACTGGTTCATCTGCGAGCATTACTTTAGGTTTCTGGGACAATGCTCTTGCAATACCTACTCTTTGTTGTTGGCCTCCTGAAAGATTAGACGCTCTTACATAAGCTTTTTCAAGAATTTCTACTTGTTCTAACGCTTCGAACGCGAGTTGCTTTTGATCTTTAGGCCATAAGCCAAATATAGATCTAAATGTTGAAATAGTACTTAATCTACCTGTTAGTACGTTTTTTAATACTGTAGATCTATTAACTAAATTAAAAGTTTGAAATATCATACCTATTTGAGATCGTATATTTTTTAATTCTCTTTTTTTGGCATTTGTTACATCTTTTTCTTCTAAATAGACAGTTCCATTTGTAGGTTTAACAAGATTATTTATAGTTCGGAGAAGAGTTGATTTACCAGCTCCAGAGAGACCAACAATAATTATAAAATCACCATCTTTTATTTCTAAATTTAGATCTTTGAGGGCTTCTACGCCACCAGGATAGGTGACACTTACATTTTTAAATTTAATCACTTTAGATAAATTTTAACCGGGCTGGTAAACAACCCGGTTAAAAAATAATGTTTTATTCGTCGTAAAGACCGAATTCTTCAGCAGCCTGTTTAACTACATCGAATTCTGAATTAACTGCAGGAACAACATCTGTCCAGCCATAAATTTCATCCATTACAGCAGCACCTTCTTCGGTAGCCATGTAATCAGATAATATTGTATATATTTTATTCTTAATATCTTCTGGTAGGTCACTTCTTACAGCAACAACGTCATTAGGAATTTCATCTGAAATACCGATGGCAATAACTTTTTCACCAACGTCAGGATTGGTTTTTCTTAAAGTTCTTCTTGCATCATCATAAGTAACACCAAACTTAGCATCACCGTTATACAGACCAGAAATTACACCGTCATGTGAACCAGCAAAAACCTGGGTAATATCTTTTTGATAATCAATTCCCATATTTTTAAGCTGTAAAGATGGATAAAGGTATCCAGATGTTGAACCTTCTTCAACAAATAATACTTTTTCACCTTTTAATACATTTAAATCAGCTTCACAGGCATATCCAGGACTTATTGTGTATTCAGTACCATCAATTTCAACTTTTTCTGGAGCTCCTGATCTCCATCCAACTTGCAACGCTTTAACATCTGGCATAGCTGTTTCAGAACCCTCTACGAGCACTACTTCGCCATCTATGTTTTCAAAAGCACCAATTATTGGTGGCGAATTACATACACTTGTATCTGTTGTCCAGAAGTTAGCATGGTAAGAGCCAGAACCATATCTTACAACCTTTGCTATTGCTTCAATTCGTGTTGGGAAAACATTTAATGCATTTACATAGCCCAGTGTGTTAAATGCTCCAATGTCAGCTTGACCAGATCCCATTGCAACTAATAGACCTGAAAAGTCACTAGTTACGAATCCTTCAACTTCAATACCTAACCCATTAGTTAAAACTTCCATTAATGGCTTGATATTATCTTGAAGATCAGCTTGTTCTGCACTTGGAATGAAACCAAAAGTAATTTTATCTAATGTTTCAGCAACAGTAACTGCTGGTGAATCTAGTGTCTCGGTTTCTTCAACAACTGCAGGTTCTTCTACAGTTTCTTCATCAGCACTACCACCACAGGCAGCAAGAACTAATGATAAAACAAGTAGAATCAGAAATGATTTTTTAGTCATTTTTCCTCCGCTAGCTTATTCTCATCATACATAATTTTTATATAACGTTCTCTTTTTAAAATTAAAAATTTGTTAAATCTATCTCACCGTAAGTTCGAGAAATTATATTTCCATTTGTATCAAGCACCACAGTTATGGGTTGACCAACAATTTTAAAATAGTCTCTAAGTTCAGGCGTGGAAAATCCAATTCTAAGTTGTCCATTTAAATTTTCACTAACCCAGCTCATTGTCGTTTCATACTCACTGTGGGCTAAAGCTAAAACATCATATTCATCTGATAACTTAGCTAATTCATTTTCTACGACAGGCAACTCCCGTCTACAGATACCTCAGTAATCGGCCCAAAATAGAATGATAGTTTTCTTATCTGTGATATTTTCTACAACGACAGCCTCAGTTGAATCTATGTATTTAAAAGAAGTTTCAGTAATAACATCTGTTGACTCTGCAACAAGGTTTAATGATTCACTTCCTGGCTCATTACTTGCGCCATATGAGCATGAAATCAAAAAAATAATGAATATTGGTAAATATCGTTTCATGATTTAATCATAATATTATTGATGAATAACCTTGCTATCCTAAATATGTGAATATTGCACTTTTGAGCGTTGGTACTGAAATACTATTGGGTGATACAGTTAACACTAATCTAGCATCGCTAGGTCAGATCCTGTATAGTAATGGCTTCATGCTCTCATCTGAAAAAACTGTTCCTGACGATAAAGAATTGATTCAAGATACTATTGATGAAATGCTTCAAAATAATGATGTCATTATTACTTGCGGAGGAATTGGACCTACAGAAGATGACTTTACTAAAGAAGTTATTTCTGAAATGCTTAATTTAAAACTTACTGTAGACGAAGATCATCTTACCTGGATGAAATCACGATGGGAGAGTAGAGGCATGAATATGCCTTCTACAAATATTAAACAAGCAGAAATTCCTGAAGGGGCATATAAATTGAACAACACAACTGGTACATCGCCAGGAATTTACATTGAATACAAAAACAAACATATTTTCATACTCCCTGGACCACCGAGAGAGTTCATACCCTTAGTAACAGATGAAGTAATTCCATTTCTAAAAAATAATTTTACAAAAGTAGAAAAAGATTATGAATTTATTTTATTTTTTAATGAAGCAGAATCAGCTTTAGCAGAAAAGATTGATAAATTTAAGCCTGAAGGATTAGATATTGCTTACTTAGCAAGCAAAGGAATTATAAAATTACGTATTGATAAGAATTCAGTTAATGATAGTTTATTAAAAGATTTTAAATATCAAATTGAAAATACATTAAAAGATAACATATTAAGTTATGAAAATATTCCAGCATCAAAAGTGTTGTTAAATAAATTACTAGAAAATAATTACACAATATCCTTAGTAGAAAGTGTTACAGGTGGTGCATTTTCTAAAGAACTAGTAAACCATGCTGGAGCAAGTGAAATTTTAGTTGCATCTAACGTGTTGTATTCTATGGATGCAAAAAAGGAATTATTAAACGCAGAACCCATAGAAGACTGGACAATTCTTACAGAAAATTTAGCAAAAGAATCAATGAAAAAATATAATTCATCAATTGGATTAGCAGTTTTGGGTGAAGCTGGTCCCATACCATCAAGTAACTATAAAATTGGTGAAATATTTATCTCTATTTGTATTGGTGGCGAAATATCTAATTTCACACATAAATTAAGAGGAAATAGGGAAGATATAATAAATAGAGCGGTAAATAACTGTATTTGGGATTTATTAAATTTAATTAAGTAGTTGCTATCGAACAGATGTTCGATTAAAATTTGTCATATACAGATGTTTTAATAGTTATTAATTAATGTAATTAAATAGGAGATAACAATGGATAAAGACAGGGCAAAAAAACTAGAAACAGTTTTTTCGCAAATAGAAAAACAATTTGGTGAGGGTTCTTTGATGAAACTTGGTTCAGACCAAGTTAGGCAAATCCCTTCTATATCTACAGGGGCACTATCGATAGACCTTGCATTAGGTATAGGTGGCGTACCTAAGGGTAGAGTTATAGAGATCTACGGTCCAGAAAGTTCTGGAAAAACAACACTCTCATTGCATATTGCTGCTGAAGCTCAAAAAGCTGGAGGAGTAGCCGCCTTTATTGATGCTGAGCATGCTTTAGATCCAATTTATGCAAGTGCTCTTGGAGTGGACATAGATGAGCTTCTTGTTTCACAACCTGATACAGGTGAGCAAGCATTAGAGATAGCAAATATGTTAATTGATTCAGAAGGTGTTGATGTAGTTGTTATTGATTCTGTAGCTGCTCTAGTTCCACAGGCAGAAATTGATGGAGAAATGGGCCAATCACATGTTGGTTTACAAGCAAGATTAATGTCACAAGCTTTAAGAAAACTTACATCTTCTATCAATAAAACACAAACTACTGTAATTTTTATTAATCAAATTAGAGAAAAGATTGGTGTTATGTGGGGATCTCCAGAAACTACAAGTGGAGGTAGAGCACTTAAGTTTTATGCTTCTGTGAGAATTGATATACGAAGAATTGAAACACTAAAAGTTGGTGCTGAAATGATTGGAAATCGAGTGAGAGCAAAAATTGTTAAAAATAAAGTAGCACCACCTTTTAAAGAAGCTCAGTTTGATATCATGTTCGGTCAAGGTATCTCTAGAGAAGGAAGTTTAGTTGACGTTGGGGTTGAACATGGAATAGTTAGAAAAGCTGGAGCATGGTTCACATATGATGAGATTCAACTAGGACAAGGAAAAGAAAACTCTAAACGATTTTTAAGAGAAAATGTTGATATAGCTCTTCAATTAGAAACGGATGTTTATAAAGCAGTAGGTTTAATTGAATCTGATGAAGAAGTTATAGAAGATGAAACAGAAGACACAACTGCTGAAAAATAATACAAGTATTATTTAAATAACAATTTTATAATTCAATTGTGGAACAAACAGTTGAAATTAAGTCAAAGATAGAAATTACCCCATCTCGGGTTGGTAAAAAATATTATGTAAAAACTTTTGGCTGTCAAATGAATGTCCATGATTCCGAAAAGATTGCTGGAATGTTCGAACTAGATGGCATGATAAAAGCTAATTCTGAGGAAAACGCAGATGTATTATTTATTAATACATGCACTATACGTGAAAACGCTGATGACAAACTATATGGAACATTAGGTCAATTAAAGCAGTGGAAGAGTAAACAGATTGATCGAAAATTATTAGTAGGCGGTTGTGCTGCACAAAAAGATAAGGCATTAGTCCGAGATAGGGCCCCTTGGGTTGATGTAGTTTTAGGTACACACAACCTTACAAATATTATTAATTTATTAAATCAATCAGAAGACTGGGGTCCGATAACTGAAATTGTTGATGAAATTGAACAATTGCCAACTGACGCTCCATCGATCAGAGAATCAGAGTCTTCAGCATGGATAACAATTCAAATCGGATGTAATAATTCCTGCACTTTTTGTATCGTCCCATCTGTAAGAGGTCCTGAAATAAGCAGACGACCTAGTGATATTATTAATGAAGCAGCACAATTAGTTGATACTGGAGTTAAAGAGATAACTTTATTAGGACAAAACGTTAACTCATATGGCCGTGACTTAAAAATTGATAATAAAAGTACACCGTACTTTGCAAATCTTTTAACACAGTTAAATAGAATAGATGGATTACAAAGAATACGTTTTACATCACCACACCCAAAGGACTTTAAAGAAGAAACAATATATGCTGTTAGAGACTTAGAAAAAGTTTGTAATCAAATTCATGTACCTTTACAAAGTGGAAGCAGTAAACTTCTTGCAAAAATGCATAGAGGTTATAACAAAGAACGATTTATCCAAAAAATTGATATGATAAAATCAATTATTCCTGACATATCTCTTACTACTGATATTATTGTAGGTTTTCCTGGTGAAACTGATGAAGATTTTGCCGATACCATGGATATAGTCAATTATGCTGAATTCGATTCTATTTATATGTTTCAATTTTCACCAAGACCAGGGACAGCTGCTTATGATATGGAAGATGATTTTATTAATCAGGAAATTATTACAAACCGATTTCAATATTTGAAAGATATACAAACAGATATTAGTTCAAGAAGATTAAAAAGATTTATTGGCACATCACAATCAGTTCTAATTGAAAACACATCTAAAAAGAACGAACATATCTTTACTGGAAAAATTAATAGTGGACAAATTACTCACATTGAGAAAACTGGAGTTTCTGTTGGAGATCTAGTAAATGTTAATATTGTTGACTCAACCCCATTTTATTTGAAAGCAGAAAAAATCTAATTTGTTGTATTTTCTTACTGGTATTACCGCTTCTGGAAAATCTAATTTAGCTCATAAAATTGCTCTTGAAAATAACATGTCTATTCTTTCTGTTGATTCAATGGCCGTATATAGAGGTCTTGATATGTTAACTGCAAAACCAACAGATGTTATGCAAGCACAGGTTAAATATTATGGTATTGATATAGCTGAATGTGACCAAAATTTCTCAATTATCGATTATCTAAATTATTTAATCGATCAAGAAATACCAGAGAAATCTTTTAATGAAGATATTTTAGCTGTTGGCGGTTCAGGATTATATGTAAAAGCTATAACTGATCGTTATGAATTTATGCCCACTGATCCAGCAATAAGGTCAGAATTAGAACAGCTAAATTATAATCAATTAATTATGTTTCATGAATTAAATGAAATTCCAATTCCCGAAATAGAATTGAATAAAAGACGTTTAATGAGAAACATTGAAAGTTATATATTAGAAGAATCAAAATATGTTTTCCCAGATGTGTGTTTACCCGATAATTATGTTGGTATTTTTTGGAATCATCCAGATTACAAAATCAACATAGAAAATAGAACAAAATATATGGTTAATAATGGCTTAGTAGATGAAATTAATAAAATTAAAAACCCTTCAAAAACTATTCTCCAAGCTATAGGTATGAACCTTTCTGAAAATCTTGAGGAGAATATTAATATAAAAACTAAAAGACTCGCAAAAAAGCAAATTACATGGTTTAAAAAAGAAGATAAGTTAAAAATGATTGAATCTGATAACGAAGAAGAAGTATACAATTCAATTATGGAGATTATTAATGTCTAACTTTGCTTACATGTCTGGAACCGGTAATAACTTTCTTGTTGGTAAATATGATGGTCCAGTTTCTGAAATTCAAATTATTGCACTAGTTAGTGACTCCGAGCATGATGTTGATGGTGTTATATTTGTAGAACCAATTAATGAAGATTATGTAAAAATGCATTATTTTAACAATGATGGATCCAGTGCAGAACTTTGTGTTAATGGTGTGCGGTGTGTAGCTAAATATTCATTAGATAATTCATTTGTAAGTACAAATATTTTCACTGTTAATGCTCCAGTTGGGGATATAAATGTTTTTGTTGATAAAGACAATGTTGAGATAGAGGCACCTATACCAACATACGATAACAATGAAATTAACTTTCAAGAATTTATTGGAATTAAATCTACAGTTGGTAATCCTCATTTAATGATTGAAGTTAACGATGTTGATAGTACAGATCTTGAAAAATTAAATAACGAAGTTACAGTCTCTGGTAATTTTCCTGACGGTGTGAATATTGAAATATATCAATTTATAAATAGTAGCTATATAAAGGCTAGAGTTTATGAAAGAGGTGTAGGGGAGACAGATGCATGTGGGTCCGGAGCATTGTGTTTGTTCAATTATTTAAATAAAACAAAAAAATTAGAAAATAACTCTTTTGTTATGTATCCAGGAGGAGACTTAAATTTAAGATTTGAAAATGATAAATTATTTCTCTCTGGAGAAGTTATATATCTCTAAATAAACTTACTACTTTACCTACAGGTTGAGTGTTTTCATTAATTTCATAATTTTGATAGTTTTTATTGGCAGGGATTAGGTATTTTTTACCAGAGATAGTATCTAAATATTTTACTGTTGCTTCAGTATCATTTATCATGAACGCACCGATATCACCATTTTTAGGTTCAATATTTTTATCTACAACAACTATATCTCCGTCATGAATACCTGCTTCTATCATTGAATCTCCATTAACTTTTAAGGCAAATAAATCTTTATTATATTTTTCTTCAACGATAGGTATTTCACCTACTTTGTTCTCCTCAGCTAAAAGCGGTGTTCCAGCTGATATCTCACCTATTACTGGAATAGTTTTAAAGTTTATTATTTTCTTATTATTTGAAATTGATCTTGATAAGTTAGCCTTTTTTGAAAGAAGCCCTTTTTTAACTAAATTATCAAGATGATATTGAACTGAACTAGTTGATTTGAGGTTTACTGCACTAGCAATTTCTCTAACAGATGGTGCTTGACCTTCTAATGCTAATTTTTTATTTATATAATTTAAAATTTCTGACTGTTTGTTCATATACCTTAAATTATAGCATAGATTAGAACATTTGTTCGACAAAAATATGTCATACAACATTTCTATATTGTTTTTATGAAGTTAAAGATAAAATTTATAGTTAGTTTGTATATTTTTAGTAAATTAATGATAATTAGTTCGAAATCACCTTTAAAGAATTTACATAATATAGAAAATACAGCAACAATTGAATATAAAATTGAATACGGAGACACCCTCTGGTCTATTGCATCAAAATTTAATCATAAAAATTATGAAAAATTTATTTATATAGTAAAAAATTTAAATAATTTAGAAGATGCAACCCTCTTTGTTGACCAAGTACTCGTTTTACCTGCAAATATTTGATACTAGATTTAGAGATAACTATAATGATACTATATATGGTATGTCCTTACTGCAGTAAAGAAGAGACAAACGTTATTGACTCTAGAAAAAATAGTGAAGGTAGCTCTATTCGAAGAAGAAGAGAGTGTCAAAAATGTGATCTTCGATTTACAACTTATGAAAAAGCAGATATTGGCCTCATGGTTCAAAAAAGAAGTGGTATTATCGAAGATTTTGATTATGAAAAGCTATACAAAGGCATTGAAAATGCTTTTGGTGGTCTAGATATCAATGATAAAAAACTTAAAACGCTCGTAGACAACATACATAATGAAATTAAAGACCATGGCAATAAAGTTAAGACTGAAATAATAGGCGAAACGGTACTTTCAAATTTAAAAGAGACAAATAAAGTAGCATATTTAAGATTCGCATCAGTTTACAAAGAGTTTTCAGATGCTTCTGACTTTGAAAAAGAAGTAGCAGAGCTTTAAATTAAGGCAAATTTGTAAAATTTTTGTAATTACTATTTGATTTATCTTTAAATGTAATTAGTGCACTTTCAAAAAGTTGTATTTCGGTTTCTTTATTTAAAAGTATTGCCTGAACAATAGATTGTGCAACACCGTATTCGTTGTTTCTTAATGCTCCCAAATATCTTCCGTGTAGGCTTTCTGCGGTATCTACAGCATCATTTACTAGAGCTTTATGTTTACTAAATTCATTTATTTCAGGTAAGTTTGAAATATTTACTTTACTTTGAGCAATTATGTTCGATAAATCAATAGTAATTGCTTCAATATCCACATTGTTTTCATCTGTAGGTAAATCACTGTAAATAAGCACTTCAGATATCAATATTCTATAAGAAAGCACTAAATCAAGCTCATTTACTAAGTTAAAAATGTTGCTTAAATTGTTATCAACACTAATAACATCTTCAATATCGTTTCTATTTATTAGATTATTTCGATACTGAATTAATGAAGACTCGATCTGTTGTAGATTAGCACTTGCATTAGAAACATCATATTTTGAATAAAAAGTGTTCGTTGAAATCTCAATTAATTCAGGAAGAAGTTCTATTAATTCATTAGAGTTATTTGTTACTACAACAGCTTCCTCTACAACAGCTTCTTGATCACTCTGGTAATTTAAATATGTATTTAGTGCAATTGTAATAACAAAAATTAAAGAAATTGCAATAAATGTTGGAAGAACCCATTTTCTTCGACTTTCAATATCTGACCAAACTTTTTGTATTTGTTCTGTAATATTTAGTGGGTTAAATGTATCAGTTGGTGTTAATTCACTAATTTTAGTTTTTTCAGTATTGTCTGAAATATAGGTTTCAATACTAGATTGCTCTATTTTTAATTCCTCAGTATTGTTCAGCAAAGTTTCGAAAGTGCTTTCATTTAAAGCTTCAATTTCCTTTTTATTATCTTCAGTAAATGAAGAAGATTCTATAATCGTGTCACTTTCAAACCCTATAAGATCAAGAATTTTGATTTTATTAGTTTTTTTAGTTTTATTTATTAAGAAAAAATCTCTAATATTCATCATTGAAAGGGTACCACTGCAAAATAATTTTAATATAAAAATAAAAATTCTTAATGAATTTGCAAAATTACCGAGTAAAAGTCATGAGGACGATATTGGATATGATTTATATGCTGACGGAGAATATGTCATTAAACCTAATAAAGTCATACTTGTTCAGTTGGGGATATCAATCCAACTTCCAGAAAATGTAGGAGGATTTGTTCTACCAAGATCAGGACTAGCTAGTAAGTACTTAATTGCACCAATAAATTCACCAGGTTTAATTGATCCAGGCTACACGGGTCAATTAATGATTCCATTAATGAATTATTCAGATAAGACATATACAGTGATAAAACATGAGAGAGTAGCGCAGTTAGTAGTTATTTCTACTGGGACTATTACTTTTGATGAAGTGTCAGATTTAGATGAATCAGATAGATCATCTGGCGGTTTTGGATCTACAGGGAAAAATTAATTTTATTAATTAAATCTATTATTAATATAAAAGTTACGCGGAAGTAGCTCAGCTGGCAGAGCGCCACCTTGCCAAGGTGGAGGCCGCGGGTTCAAATCCCGTCTTCCGCTCTAGATGGCGACGTGGCGGAGTGGCTACGCAGAGGTCTGCAAAACCTTGTACACCGGTTCGATTCCGGTCGTCGCCTCCAATTATTATGATTGCAATAACAGGTTCTGGAGAATTTTTACCATCAATACTTGATGTTGATAAAAAGCTGCTTAGTTACATAGAAGAAACCCCTTACGTATTAACATTTTCTACTGCTGCTGGAAAAGAATCCGATAATCGTCTCTTGTATTGGGAAAACTTAGCGATAGATCATTTTTCTTCACTTGGAGTTAAACACAAACATATTGATGCTAGAAATAGAGAAGATTTAAATGAAGATACTGTATTAGATGAAATGAAGAATGCTAACTTTATATTCTTTTCGGGAGGTTCACCTACACATTTGTATGATTCGATTCAAGATTCTAAATTTTCTAAGGAACTTAAACATGTTCAAAATCGCGGAATTATTGCTGGATGTAGTGCTGGTGCAATGATAATGGGTGAGAAAATGATTAAAGGAACAGGCTTGAATTATATAGCAAATACAATTGTCATACCACATTACGGTGAAAGCTTTTATTCTTGGATTTCAAATACGGTGAAAGTATTAAACAGAGGGAAATATAAATTGCTTTGTTTAGAAAAAGATACATATTTTATTAAAGATGAAAATGAATTTAGAGTGCTGGGTAAACAACAAGTTCATATTATTTTTAAGAAAGAACATTACACGTTTTCTGATGGTGACAAAATAGACCCAATATTATTAACATAGTCATATGTGTGGAAGATATTATGTTGATGTTACAAAGGATGAACTATCGTTCGTAAATAACTTTAGTGAGTTTGAGTATGAACAAAATTTTAATGTTGCACCTCAAGCAGTAGCTCCTTGTATTATTGATAATACTTTAGTTGCTGTTAATTGGGGTTACTTTCCAGACTGGCTTAAGCAACAATCTAATCCACGTCCATTATTTAATACGAGGTACGAGTCATTGCTAGAAAAGAAAACGTTTACTTCAGCCTTCAAGAATTCTAGATGTTTAATACCTATTTCAGGATGGTATGAGTGGAAAGAGGAGGAAGGTATTAAGCAACCGTACTATTTTTTCAGTAATTCATCTGAAACCTTAATCGCTGCAGGACTTTATTGGAATAGAAGTAGTGGTGATATAGAGTCATCAATTATTACAAGAGAAGCAGTCGGAGATTTACAAAATGTTCACAATAGATCCCCACTTTTACTGAACAAAGAAAAACGTGATTTATGGATGTCTGACATTACAAGTGAAGAAATTTATACAGAGATTTTAGACTATTCATATACTGATATAGAATTTTATAAAGTAGATAGGGCAGTAAATAATCCGAAAAATAATAATGAATCACTTATACAGGAATTTAAAGAGGTACCTTTTTAGTGAATAGTCAGTCACCGATATATTCCTTAAAATTTACAATTAGCTGGATATTCGTATACGGTCTTATTGTATTTATTCTTTGGCAATTTATTCAAATATTTTTCGCAATATACATCGGTTTATGGGTATTGAATCTTTTAATTGAAGTAGTGGAGAGACTATTTCTTAGATTTGGCAAAAGAATTATTACTGTAGAGAAATAATCAATTTATAAAATTCTAATTTAATGCTATATTTTTACATACGGGAGATTAGCTCAGTCTGGCAGAGCGCTACCTCGACAAGGTAGATGTCACAAGTTCAAATCTTGTATCTCCCACAAATTAACTCAATCAGCGTATTTATCCGCACCCATAAAATGTATTGAAACATAATCTTCGTCTCCTACAACCCAACTATCGTGTGGCTTATTTGAAACATAGAAGATATCGCCAGGATTCATTATTTTAGGCTCTTCATTTTCAAATTTAGCAGTTGCTTGGCCTTCAACAACCATACCAAGATGCTCTACTTCACAGAATTTTGTGCCTGAAAGATGCGTAACATCTTCTGACCATTTCCAGCCTTTTTTATAAGTTGCTCTTCCAATAGTCATATTTGGCATATGAACAATTTCGAATTTACCTTTTTCAAACTCTCTTATTTCGTCAGGATTATCGAATTGTTTTAATATAAAGTCATTCATATTTTTATTTTACTTTTTATTAATAACAAAATTTACATATGGTGTATTTAAACCCAGAATCTTCTGTTGTTCATAATCGAATTTCTCAATAAAACCTGCAATATAATAATGTTCGTTTAAATTCTCATCACCTTCAGTAAATGAGTTAAGTGCATTGTCTCTTCTCTGCCAATATGACTTCTTAAAATCTGGGTTATCTTCAAAAGAAAGAGGATTATACGTTGTAGTTGAATTTTCATTTGGGATTAATTTATCACATACTCCTTTGTATTCATCACCTATTTGTATTTCATATCCACCAAGTTCGTATTTGAATGCCTTAATAACGCAGAATTTATGATATTTAAAATCAACAGTATTCCAGATTGATTCAACATGAGATGAATCAATAAAAGCGTATTCCTTACTTTCTTTAAAAACAATATTTAATAAATAGAGTGCATCAAAGTAAGTTATATAGACTTTACGATCTTCTTTGGATGAGTATAAATTATTTTCCATAAACTCTAGATTAATATTCTCTTGATACAAATAGTTGAAGTAGTAAACCTTAATACACGTATATAATTTGTTTATGAGTAGACAAGTTAAAAACATCATTAATATTTCAGTTTTTCTGATATGTATATTATTAATAAATATTGCTGGTCAAAATATTGAATTAGAGATTAGAGGAGTAAATGCATTCACGCTTATATTGATCGTTGCAGTTCTGGTTCAAGTTATATTTTTTATTCCCTCTTTTTTACTAAAAACTGAGAAGTATTACGACTTAGTTGGCAGTCTCACATATATATCAACTATATCTTTTGCGTACTTTGCTGTTGAAGACAAAACAACAATAGATTCAATTATTTATTTTTATGTAATGATCTGGGCATCAAGATTAGGAATCTATTTATTCAGAAGAGTTCAAAAAGATGGAAAAGATGTGAGATTTGAAAAAGCAAAGATGCATTTCTTCTGGTTTCTTCAATACTGGATGGGACAGGCATTATGGGTTTCATTGACTGCTTGTGCAGCAATAATCGCTATATTATCTCCTGAAGATGACTCATTACCAGTATTAGCAATGGTAGGTATGGCACTATGGCTTACGGGATTTACAATTGAATCTGTATCTGATTATCAA
>VMHT01060480.1_pt1 | contig 26633 bp, 37 predicted proteins | sample 4693611 | NCBI WGS metagenome assembly VMHT01 (sample SAMN12280063, study PRJNA550983) | marine metagenome | isolation source: seawater sampled from same location over 5 years 0.02-0.2 micron viral filtrate | place: USA: collected off the coast of southern California halfway between the port... ...
TTTCATATCCTCGTAAAATGAACTCCAGAACTCTCGCTCAAGCTGATCTGAAACCCAAGTTTGGTCAGTGGCTAGATACTCTTGCTCATACTTCTTAGGAGCAGCATCATAGTCCACTTCGCGTTGGTTCTTACGCTTTTGCTTTTTGACCTTGTGGATAAACCAATTCTTTGTGATAACCGAGAAATAGGAGAAAGCCTTGTGCCCTTTTTCTGGTTGAAATTTATCTAAGATGGTCATGAGCCAAACTTTACATTCTTGTCTAAGAAGATCTATGTTCGGCAATGTTGTAAACTTGTAGGTAAATACTATCTTATCCACCATCTCACTAAACGCGGGCTGCAACATAGCCACATATATTTCAGTCTTACGTCTATTGCAATCAGTAGAGCAATATTGAATTATTGCGTTCTCATGATCTTTCGTAAAGTAATGATTAGACTTCTTCGATTTGCTGCGTCTCGGCATCTGCTTCCTCTTGTTCTGGTATATAGATGAAATCAAACTCTTCCATGTATTCTCGGAATGAACGAGCATGATCCATTAGTGCTTGCAGTGTTTGATCGCCATAAAACATTTCCATTTCATAGACAGACTTCACATGAGAGGCAAAGCTAGCTACAGCGGCACGCATATCATCTATCTCTTCTGAGATTATGACAAGCTTTAGTGCCACGTTGCGAGAATATACAAACAGCATAACATTGATGCCGAGAGACAATATTAATATAAGAGATAAAACCATCTCAAGTCTGCTCATAAAATCCATTACCAGCTTCCTCCTTCATATCTTTTAGAAGCTCACGATTGGCTTCTATATAATCGTTTGTGAGGTCACCAGTGTCCTTAGAATTTGTTGATTTTTTGTTAAGGACTATCGGCTTACCTACCATTTTTGTAATGCTCTCGTGTCCACACAGGGTGCAAGAATCCTGTGTATCTGAGAACGAATGGAAGGCTACGAACTCCTGTCCGCAGCCTTCACACTTGTAGCGATATCTCGGCAACTACTCGCCCGCCACAGCCGACAAATCTTGTTCGGTGATTGGCTTATTGTTGCTAATGCGGACGGTTGGCGGATTAGTTACAACCAAACCGTCGTCTCCTTGTGTCAACTCAAAACCCTTTAGAATTGGCACAATATCAATCTCATTTAGTAGCGACTCCTGAAGAGCCATCATCACAGCACCAAGCGCCTGATTTGATAATTTAAAAGTTCCGTTACTCATGTTTTCTCCTTTTTAAAACATCTTTCTAAGCCTTCCTTCATTGAGATAGTTGGCTTCCATCCTATAGATAATAACCCAGAAATTTGAGAATGTGAATGCTTTATATCACCTTTTCTTGCTGGATATATATCCCACTCAACCTTATTGGTTAAATCTATAAATTGTCTTATTTCATTTAAAGAATGAGATACGCCACTTGCCACATCAAACACATCTCCCTTAAAATTATTTTTGTAATTCATACAAAAAATATTTGCTGCTACAATATCATCGGCATGGACAAAATCTCTGGTTTGTTCCCCATCTCCATCGATTCTTAGAGGCTTTTTCTCTTGGATCATATGCATCCAAGAACTGATAACTGTTGAGTAAGCACCTCCGTATTGCTGATCTTCAGAGTAAACATTATGATATCGCAAACTAACAGCGTCAAGTTTATATAATTGGCAATACAGTTCGCACTCCAACTCTGAAATGTACTTTTGGAGCCCGTAGGGTGATTGAAGACCAATGGCAGCAGCAGAAGAAGAAAAAATAATGCGCCTTACATTGTGATTTTTAGCCCATTCTAGTAGCACAGAGGTTGCATAAGCATTATTTCTAAATGTGTTAGAGGGCTGCTCTACTGATTGTTGAACACTAGGGAACGCTGCAAGGTGAAAAACATAATCATAATCTGCATCTGGCAAATCCTTAATTACGTCTTTTCCATCTTTTAAATCAATGCCATGAACAATGTTTGCTCCATTGTTTAATTTTGTAAAAAGTTTACTCCCAATATATCCTTTATGACCTGTTATTAATATCTTCATATTCTATCTTCTCTATGCATGTTTGAGGCACCCAGATGAAGTCTTTAAATTTATTTCTATAAACTTTGTAACTGTTTCCATATGGGCGCGGTCCTCTTATTTGTACCAATATCCCGGTACCAGCATCTTTAACGATGCCATCTGAATATTCTTCATACCACTTTATAAAGCTTCCCACTGGAATATTCAAAGCTCTGACTCCCATCTTTCAATCATCTCATCAAGCATTGTTTCAAATGTGTATTCCGGCTTCCAGCCTAATACTTCTCTAGACTTTGAAGAATCGCCACACAGGTACTTTAGTTCCTCTGGGCGCATATACTTGGGATTTTGGACAATGTAGTCTCTGTAGTCCATGCCCAGTTTACTAAACACAGTTTCACATAGATCTCTAACTGAGTGTGTTTCTCCGGTGGCGACAATAAATTCTTCTGGGGTATCATGATTGATAATCATATGCATCGCACGCACATAATCCTTTGAGTGCCCCCAATCTCTCTGCGAGTCCATATTACCAAGCTCTAGCTTGCTTTGCAGACCCTTCTTAATTGCAACAGCGCCATTAACAACCTTGTTGGTAACAAAGTTTGTTCCACGTCGAGGAGATTCGTGATTAAATAAAATGCCATTACAAGCGTGAAGTCCGTAAGCATGACGATAATGTCTAACCAAATTGAAACCCATCACCTTGGCGCAGCCATAGGGGCTCACCGGGTTCATGGGGGTTGTTAGACGCTGAACGCCATCGGAGTCAACAGAGTTGCCAAACATCTCGGATGAGCTAGCCTGATAAAATTTTGCCTGTGGGCATATAGTCCTATAGACTTCTAGCATGTGCAGAACGCCGAGGGCGTTGGTCTGAATTGTAAAAGACGGCATATCAAAGCTAACCCTCACATGACTCATGGCACCCAAATTGTAAATCTCATCAGGCATGACCTCGCTTACAACTCTGACAAGAGAAGGATAATCTAAAAGGTCGCCGTAATGCGAGTGAACATCTTCCAATCCTTCAATCTTGCTTAATCTATAATTTTGGTTTTCGGCAACCGAGTGTCTTCTGACAATTCCGTGTACCTCATATCCCAAAGCGCTTAGGTGCTCAGTGAGATAGCTTCCATCTTGTCCATTAATTCCAGTAATTAGCGCTCTTTTTTTAGTCATTCTTAAAAATCTCCATGTGGGTTAAATCTGGCCAATCCTCAACAGACCATTTTTTCGGAACTGTTGTTTTGGCATCTGTAAGCTTGTCTAAGCCTCTTTGTGCTGTTTCGGGAGTCATGTAATAGTGATATCCCATAGTGTTAATATTTTGTTGACGCCATGGAATATTAGGCAACCTTCCATCGTAAGACATCTTTTTCAATATTATAGCAGATTCTTCATCATCTGTTAATATCATTCCGCCTCTTCCGAGACTCAAATGTTTTCTGAACTGAAAACTTAAGCACATAAACATGCCCGGCACATAAGAGTTTTCCCTCCATAAAACCGCAGCATCAACAATATTGGTGCCCCCTAAACAGTAGTATTCTTGCCAGTTTTCGTCTCTCCAATCAAAAGTGATGTTTAATTTTCTGGCTAAGAACGGCACAGATATATAGGTTCTCTTGGGAGTGGTGTAGTGAGTTATCTTTTGGTGTCTCAAGCATAACTCAAGCCCGTGGGTGCAACAATCTACTGCTACGGCATGAGGCGCACCAAAATAATTAGCGATTTCTTTTTCAAATTCTGTTACAACATCAAAACTCATTATAGCCCTCTCTGCCTTAAGAAATTTTCTATACCATAATCCCAATAAATTTTGTCTAAAGACAAGTTAGCTGCTTTATTGAAATTTTCCTCTATTGCTTCTTTCTTACTATTGTAATGCCTTTCTGACGCAATGTTTAGTAAAATATTTTCTAATTCTTCCATAGTCTCAAACATCAAAATGCCATCTTTGTTATAAAAGTCCAACACATTTGATGTATTATCGCCCCAGTATATTGGTATAGAACCACAACAAAAAGAATCATTTACTTTCTCACTAGCATATCCACGCTGCTCATTCTCCACTACAACATGATACATGTAGTCAGAAATGCCCTCTGTTTTTGTTTCTATTGGGTTATATCCCTTGCCATATAAATCAATCAAATTAGAGAACTGCTTGGCTATAACGTGTCTAGTTTTGTGCCCAATTGTTTGATTTCTGTTAGAAAATATAGCAGATACCTTTTTTGTCTTGTCATAGATTTTTCTATCGGATTCAGGTATCCAAATTCTAGGCCAGACTGGATAGTATTTAAACTTTTCATTTTTTTGAGATAGTGCCTTGTTATGAGTTAAAACAAGATCAAATAGAGAATGGTTATCTTCAATCCAATTATATAAACTTGAATTAACAACAACGGGCTCAACCAATATAGCCACTTTTAATCTTTGATCTTCTTTTTTGGCGTTACCAATTGCATAGTCAATATATGCTACCACATCAGTATTTGTGTCCTGAGTAAAAAGTCCACCGTAGACATTTGGACCTAATGTATTTTGCACGAGGCATATTTTTGTTTTATCAAACATGTATGAACTCTTTATCTAATTTTTGACCTTGGTAGGGTCCTGTTTTGTATTCATAAATGACCGTATCATCCTCTAGACATAGATAATTGTGTCCGCCACGAAAAGTAACAGTGCAGTCACCTTGCTTTAATATTACTTCTGAAATTAACTTCTTATCAATATCATATAACATAACTTTGACAGAACCTTTTATTACAACCCAAGATTCTTGCGTTCGATTCGTCTCTTTTATATTTTCTATGTGATAGTGGGCGCGGAAGGTCTTATCTTTTTTTAAACGAAAGGTGGAGACCTGTAAAAATTCTTCTTCTGGGCTTATGTCTGCTCTCTTCTCAGTTATATCTTCATAACGATAGATGGCATGTAATAATAACCCTTCTTCTACCTTTGAAAAAATCTTTTTCATATTAATCCTCAAATTTGTAATTGAAGTATTCTATATCTTTTTTAAACTTTTCAAAAATCATATTTCTTAATTCATCATCGTAAAAGCACTCATAAGACGGCATGTTGTCGTTAGTAAATTCTTTAGGATTTAAATCACTAACATTCACCTTATTTGTGGTTTCTAATGTCTTGTTTGGATTTGAAAAATTTCTATAGCTTACTCCTAGTATATCACAAACCTTATTCATATCTAAACTAAAGTTCTCTAATTTTACTACGCTGTTAAAAGCTATGTCGCCTAATTGACTGGTTTGGCTTTGGATATGTTGTTCTAAAAAATGATCTGGGGTTTGGCACACATAATGTACTAACTGTCTGAACGAAAAGTCTTCACTATTCAAGTCCCTGACTCTCGTATCTATTGGCCATGTCTTATTTTTCCACCAAACAGCAACTTTTTTATTTTTGTAATAACTTACTATTCTTTTCCATGGATTTCTACAGACTATAAATTTATAATAATCTCCATAATGATGCTGTATTTGCGTGGGGCTAATATGCGGAGCAGTGGCTGCTAATACTTTGTGCGGATTAACCTCATCAGGGTTGACACCCATTGTTCCTAAATACCATCGCTTAACCGCAGTACAACCAGCTTTTGCATTCCAGCATACTATAAATCTTTTGTCATTATTTATCAAAGGTAAAAGCACAATATATTCCTATACTAAAGCTATTGGCACTTCTTCTATGCCTTGACTCATAAGAGCAACTGCTCGGTGTAAGCCATCAATTATTTGTTTATTTCGATTTATGATAATATATTTATCTTGATGTGGCGGATCCAAATAAGCCAAATCAGTATTTAAAATTTTATCAAATTTGTCATACATAAACTGAAGGTCTATGTGTTCTTGATTAATGGCTGCTCGCGCCCATGTTATATGTTTGCATTTTTCCAAATACTCTTTATAGGGCTGAATATTTCCCATAGCATACTGATAATGAGGCGTCTCCTTTATCAAGGTAGGCTTGAGTGACAGTATTGTTCTAGATTCAACATTAACCCTGTCAACAATGGAATCAGTGACAAAATTAAGATTTGCCATCATGATTTTGTGTGACTGAACATTATAGCCCGGTGGCCACCAGCAATCACTGCTGAGTTTATTGTTGGTTACAGATTTCATCTTTTTTCACATACCACATTTAGAGATAAATGTAGTCCGGTTTCATCCATATGAGGGATATAAGCTCTGGAATAATCATCAAAACCGTCCGGTAAGAAATCTCGCCAATCGTATCTCTCAATCGACGTAAATCCACAATCTATCAATACTTTCTCTAAAGACTTAAAATCATATGTCGTGGTTTGGTAAATCATTTTTGATTCTCCGTCTTCAGTAATTTTCCATCTACCAAATAGCGGACCAAGAATGCCACGAGACTCAAGAACTTTTCCACTATCTAGATAGACTTGCACCATTTTTTCAAAATCTGCAATAGAAATTCTAAGTTTTCCTCCGCTCTTTAAGACGCGACTCCATTCCTTAAGAACATCTTTGATTTGAAATCTATCGAAATAAACAACAACTCCACAAGAGTATATTTCATCTACACTACTGTCTTGAAAAATAGATAAGTCTTTAATGTTAAGAACATGATCTACATGCTCAAGCGGGTCCTGATCTACATGTACAAAGCCCGGCAAATATCTATGCCCACACCCCAAATGAAGCCTTACAGGTTCACTCATATCATAATCCTCCAATAATGTTGCCATCAATTCTTATCGTATCGCTTTCATAGTCTCGACCGCCGCGCAGTCCCTCACTAAAAACAATGAATTCATTTTCATCGATAATCTTCAGTGCGTGAACTTCAAAGGGAGGGGTGGATATTATATCACCCTCTTGCATTATAACACACTGGGGTTCTTCATCTGTATTTAACTTCTTGTACCAATACTCTAGACTCCCTTTTGTAATCAACATGTGCTGGGTGGATTCTTCATGGTAGTGATTACCTCGAATAGAACCGGGATTAGATTTAATTATAGCAACATGTTCTATGGAACCCTTATAAAAAATGTCAGCTATCTTACCCCTGTTATCTTCATGAAATTCAAGGGGTGCTCTAATATCGTTCCAAGCGTTTCTTTTTATCATTTATAACTCCGATTAAAAATCATCAAAAACTAAAAATTTAATTTTGGAATTAATTTCACGTAACTTTTCTTTTAATTTACCAGAAATATTCCAAGAAAGTATTATTGCATATACTTCATTATATTCTCTAAAAATCTCATCGCCACAAATTGGTATTGATGTAAGGGGCGTAAATTTACCTTGCTTGTATTCAGATGCATCGGTCACATAATCTATGATTGAATTATCTAAATTTAAAAATGTCAAAAAAGTATTGCCCTTGGCGGCGGCGCCGACACCTATGAGAGAACCACCAGACCCTTTGATATCATAGATTTTTCTCATTAAGTTTATCTTTTTGTTGTTAATCTTTTCCAATAACAGTTTGTAAGTGTCTTTTTTGAAGATGCCGGCTGCCTCCTCATTATTTATCATATCATCAACCACTTGTGGTTCTTTAGATACAGAGGGTCCACAATATACTCTCAATGAGCCTCCGTGATAATCAACGACCTGTACATCAATAATATTTAACCCTGATAATTCCAGTATCTTCTTGACACTTTTTACAGTCATATAACTAACGTGCTCATGGTAAATTTGGTCTATCTTTTCAGAATCAACAGCAGACTTCCAATAAGGGACTTCAAAAACAAAGACTCCATCATCTTTCAATAAAGTAGATACAGCCTTTGCAAAATCTACAGGGTCTTCAGAGTGGTTAAAAACATTATTAGCAACTATTAAATCTGCTCTACCATAATTATTTAACACATTTTTTGATACATTACTATCAAAGATTGCGACTTTTGTCTCAATACCATTTTGGTTTGCTATATCAGAGACGTGGCTGGATGCGTCAATACCAAGGACATCGGCGTTGAAGTTTTTCTTAAATTGCTCAAGCAGATAACCATCGTTTGAGCCAACCTCTATAACAAAAGCCTTTTTATTTAATTTGATTTTTTTAGCAACGCCAAGACAAAAGCTGTTCCAATGATTTTGCGAAGTTCTTGAATTGGATGATGTATAGGAATAATCAAACAACGAATATCTATCGCTTGGGTTTGTCTTTGAGCAAGTTTGAATATTGCCACAATCGTGACAGATTGTACATGATAAATTGTACGTGACTAATTGATTATTTTTCTTGTCAATAGGGACAAATGTATCTGCAAAAGCATGATTACCAAGATCAATAATAACCTCAAGCGATTTAGAGCCGCACACAAGACAACTATTTCTTTTCATTTTGCATCTCTGTATAGCTTGTTGTAAATCATTTCGGCTACCATAAAATCAAATTCTGTATCGATATCCATAGATTCTATTTCATCTAATACTTTGAATGTTGGGTTTTCGGTCACAATGTTTTTATATTCTATCATATCTTTTCTTGAAATTATAGAAATACCATATGTGATAGCATAAATATTTGGTAAATCCTGACTATTTGGAGAGTTTGCAATATCATAATTTAGAGGCTTACCATCAAGCCACAAATGATGATTTACTCTACGAACGGTAACTAAATTTTTTAATTGTTGATCATTTTTAAAAGAAGACAAGCAGTCAAAATATGTCTCTAAAGATATCAAAGGGCAGGTCACCGGGCTGTACATAATGTGGCTAGCATCAATAGACTTTGCAATATTTTCAAAAAACTCTGAATTTGTTGCCTCTGAACTAGCATAATAGTCTTCTCTTCTGTGGACACTTACTCCAAGACTTTGTGCCAAAGAAAGCATCTTATCGCAGTCAGAACTGACAATAACATCATCTAGAAGATTTACTTGTTTAAGCTGTCGAATCTTTAGTTCCAGTAAATTTGTGTCTGCAAAAGGTTTAAGATTCTTGTTCTTAACTCTTACAGAGCCTTTTCGGACTGGAATAACAGCAGTTACTTTCTTCACTTTAGCCTCTCAAGGATATCATCCCAGTTATTTTTAAACTCAATAGCCTTATCATCAATATAGAATTTAGCTCGTGGTTTTTCATGAGTTATCTCGGAAACACAGTTGCGAACTCCATGCTTCTCCAGCCATTCATCTACCAATTCATATCCACTCATACCATTTACAAGCGGTCTATCGGGTCTAACCTTGGCAGAAAAAATAATAATGTTCCAGTGTTCAGACAAGCTTTTTATAGCTTCTAGGGAACCCTCTATGGGCTCCCCGTAACAGGTTCCGTCGTGCCATCCCTTGTCAAAGGTGTGAACAACACCATCAAAATCAATTGCTAGATTTAATAACTGGTGTTCCATTCCGGGCGGAACCTCTTTGTTGTGAGCCTCAACTTCTGATTCAATCCCAAGCTTTTCAAATCTTCTTTGCTGAGCCTTCTTGGATATGCTTGGGCATATAAAGCCGGCGCCATGAATTAGCTCGTAAGTCATGGTCAAAGACAAAATCTCAGATGTGTGATAATGTTTTGCATGTTGTATTATTTGAACCACTTTTGGGTTTATTCCCTTTTCTTTGGGCTGTGCTGCCCATAGAGCACTAGGGATTCCAGCTTCTGCTGCCCAATTTAATGCAGTTGCAAGACAGTCTGATGAGGCACCACTAGTAGAGCATGACAGACCAACCGCAAGGCACTCATCAAAATCTAGATTTCTAGTTCTAATTTCTAGCCAGCTTTGTATCCAATCGTTAAAGCTTGTGTCCCCCTGAATAGATGTTACTATCACTCCGCCTCCGGGGGCGTAGACATTTTTATCTGTAAGCCTTGAAGCATCTATAGCCGCATGCTCAGCAATACTCATATTGCCGCCATGACCAAAGAAAAAAACATGCTTTGCTTTATTGTAAAGAGCTTGTAGCTCTTTAAACTCGCGCGTATTAATAACTGAATTGAATTTAGATTCAATATTTTCTATATCTAACAAAATTTGACTCCCAATTTAAAATTTATATGCAGTTTGACAGACTTTCATATTCACTATTAATTAGAGTTTTCTCTAGGAAAGAGCTTACTTTGATCCTATCATCTTTTAGGTACATGTTGTACTTAAAATGCCTAAAATCGTTATCTGGGTTATGGTGATCATGCCCATCGTATTCTAACTCTAAAAATTGTTTACTCTTTTTATCTGACCATTGGCAAGAATAATCACTAAAATAAGCGTCTTCAGAATCAATCATGATGTTTCTATAAAAATCAATTCCAACTATGAAAAGTTCCTTTAAGTCCGAAGACAACAAATCCATTATAGCACAGAAACCTGTATTTGGTCTAGAACTCATTTTATTTTTTATTGTCCAGTAGGGTTCGCTGGGCATTGTAACAGTTGAGAAATGCCTTACATTCTTTAAAAAGATAACATTTCTAGCCATTCGTTGTTGAAAAAACCACTCATCTGTAGGATATGAGGACGACAGAAATTTTACTTTTGCCTTGGCACACTGTAGTGCAATTTGCTTAGGAGGGTCATCTAGCGTTGCGTATACAACATCGGTTCTGCTCCCAAAGTATTTTTGATGCTCCTCACTGATCTCCAACATATTATTTAGTCTTACTACAACATCATACGAATCAATTAAGGCGCCATCTTCAGCCAGCATTACACTCTTAGAGGGACCAATTACGGCAACTCTCTTGCCTGACAGGTAATCTTTATATTGTTGTTCTATATTCATATTTTTCTTATTTCTTTTTCGTCTTTTTCTACAGTTATAATTTTGCGATCATCGTTGAAGTTTTCAATCCATGGAAAATGAGCGTCAGTTGGATAACAGTATCTTGGATCTAGTGCGAGGGTTGGTTTGTTAATTGATAAAAAGTGATTCCAATGTGACTCGTCATGCCACACCGCCATCACGCCTTTTGACATATCAACATTAATATTATTCTTTATCTCTCTGCAGGCTGCTAAATAATGTTCTGTTCTACCGCCCTGAACACCACCGCAAAAATAAGGGCTATTGATACTTGAATCTACAAACGCTGTTGATATTTGTCGTCGTTCAAAGGTACCATTGGTTTTTCCAAAGAAACCCGGATGATGAACGGCAACAATGTCAGAAATTATTTCTTCTCCAATTGGCTTCTCTATATAAAGATCTGCGTCAAGATAGAAAAGAAAATCATACTGTAACAGTTCTTTCTCAGCTAGCAAAAAGTAGTGGTATCTAAGCAGTGTATCACCGGGAAAACCTCTTCTTTTAATATTATACTTTTTAATATTATCTGCAAATTGCTCGTCGCTGTCAGTAAACAAAAAGATGTCTATTTGATGATCAACTAAAAAGTTGCTCTTTATACTTTCAAACAGGCGCTTTGATAAATCAATGTATCCGCCAGTTGCGACATTTAGTACAGCTATTTTCATTTTACAATCTTCCAATGTTCTGGGATTATATCGTTATCTTCTAGGTGTGAATTTTTAGGACCATACCACTTGTGTGGAGCAATAACTATTTTGTTTGGATTTTGGTTGAGCCAAGCGCCCCACCATGAGAACGTAGAATTTGCAATTATATTGTGTTCCATAATTGACATAAAATATAAATCGACAACATCAGTCTCTCCTTCCACAAAGTGGGTGTTATCTATAGATGAAAAATTTTGCTTACACCATTCTATATCATCACTAAAAAATATAAAGTTACTATCTTCATCAAACAAACTCATAGCTCTGTGATAATAGTCAACCGTTTGAGCATGATGAAATTTACTTAGCGTTGGTGTTAAGTAGTCACCTCTTCTTACATGTACTCCAATAAGTTTTTGTTTTTCAAGTATGTCAGAGTATTTTTCTTTTATGTGACCTAAAATATAATCAGGAATTTCAAATACTTCTAATATTTCTTCTCTTCTGTGGGCAAAATATTTCTCTGATTGAAAATAGCCACTTAAACACAAATCCTTTTTATATGGTATTTTAGTAAACTTCCAGCTTGGATCTTGATATAGATATTTTGCAAAACCTTTATCTCCGCTAATCTTCAGCTTCCTAAAGACATTATCTGTATATGTTCCAAACCAATCTCTGTTTTGCAAGTCTGGGAAAACTGCGATATCTTCATTGTCTAACGCCAATGCCACCGTTGCAGCGATTGTGAACATTTGATTACCAAGACCGGCAAGATAGTGCCCATCTATTTTACTAGGTCCCATTACGTTACAAGTTAGCATTATATTATTTCCTCATATTTTGGCTTTTTTCTAATTTCCATTTCAAGCCTGACCTGATAACTATTATCCGTCTTGTGATCATTTAACGGATTATCAAGATTATAAGTATATAAACATTTGTCTATAAATCTTGACTTGTTTTTTGACATTTCTAACATTGGAAACATAAAAGATAAGTCCCAAGCCATTTTGTAAAAGTTACCCTCAGAATCTAATAAATCTTCTTTTTTGATCTTAGACCATAAGTGATATTTAAACGTTCTAAGATGTGAACTGCACCACTCATATTGTCTATAAGCATTTAAATCTATGACCTGTTGTGGTATTTGTCTGGCAAACTTGCCTCTGCGACCACTAGGAAATTCTGAATAACTGCCATATGTAAGCCAACAATCTTGTTGATTATAAAAATCATTTAGATAATTTAAAACATTATCAGAGCTAAACCAATCATCTCCATCCAAAGTCACAATGATATCTTCTTGGCTTGGATCTGCCAATTCAATGCCTTCGTAAATATTTCTTAGAGCTAATTTTTTCTCAGTGTTTTTAACCAAAATGAAACGCGGATCTTCACCCACCATCTTTTCGGCAACCTTGTAAGAGTTATCAGTGGATATGTCATCAACCAAGACACAGATGAAATTATCATACTTCTGTTTTTTAATAGATGCGATATTATATTTTATCCATTTTTGCACATTGTAGAACGGCACTATTACTATAAATCTATTGCTCATTTAAGATTCCTATTATTTTTTCTACAACTTCTTCTCTTTTTTCTATCATGTAATCAATTAAATCTGCACCCTTTAGCGAGTACCAATGTTCTTTGCTTGCGCCGATAAGGCTGTTAACGACAACTGACATATTCATCATTCTGGCTTCAACACATACCCTAGAGAGGGTTTCGGGAGTTTTTGGTATAAAGACGAACTTTTTATTTTTGCCTAACTTAGATAAAAAAGAATAGTAATCTTTATCACTCACTAGCTCGTAACTTTCATTCTTTCTAATACAATAATCTATTGCACCCAATGTATTTTTGTGCCCGATATTTGAATGTAATATTGAAGTTTTATTTTCTTTTTCTACTTGACTTATTTGTCTCATAAAATCTAATGATTTTAGACTCCAAACATTGCCGCCTACGCTTATAATATTGTCTAAACATATGTTTTTTTTCATTATGCCCATGTGAAAATCTGACTGACACAAAACAGCCGCCGCGTTATCGTAAAAGTCCTGATTGATTATCTGGTCTTTTGGGGCTTCAAAGTTCTTGTATAGCGCAGGGTTTCTAGAGCGTATGTATTTGTGATCATGCTCGTAAATTATATAATTGTAATCCTGTATCAACTTTTTTAATTGGTAGTTAAGATTAATAAAATTAGAAATTATATAAAATGTATCTTTGTGTAGATGTTCGGGAGCGAACATGTGGCTTCTAATTTTGTCAACCTCATATCCTTTTTGAACAAACAATTTATAAACTTCATAATCGTTTAATTCGCCGCCTCCTACTATGTCCTCAATAAAAAAATCTGAGACAAACACAATTTTATTCATATTCTTCCAATTCTTCTTCTAGTTCCTTCAACCATTCAGACATCTCTGCTGCCTCTTGTGATTGTATCAGGCTGACAAATCTCTCATACATCTTTTCTTCAGAGAAGCGCTCTGACAGGCTGCGTGCATATGTAAGGTCGCGTTCTGCGGTTGTTTCCTCATAGCACTTGCGCATTTGTTGTTTTGCAGACCCTTCGCGAGCATATGCCCACATAGAATCTTCAACAATTACTCCCTTCCACACAACTTCTTTCTGCACTTGGTTCAGATCAAAAGACACATTATAAAAATTTTCCTTACCATCTTCATCAAGAAGGAAATCTAGCTGACCAGACCAGCCCGTAGTAACAACAGGAAGACCCGAATACGCTGCCTCAAATAGTGGAAGTCCGAATCCTTCGCCATGTGGGAGAGAGACAAATGCATGTATTTGAGGATTTTTATACAAAGAGTGAATTTCTGCGTCAGTCATGCCACCATGAAGAAGGTACACCTTGCATTGCCTCTCCCCCAGTTGACGAACAAAGTTTGTCAACTCTGCATGTATTTTCTTACGGTCTAATAGGCAATTCTTCGCAAGATTTGTTTTTACAACTAGACCAACATTTTCATTTCTAAACTCTTCGACAAACCATTTAATGGTATTTTGTAAGTTCTTTCTTGGACCATACTGGGCGACGCTGAGGAAATTAAAATCAGTAGTGAGTTCAAACTCAAGATCTGGCAAGGTCTCAAATGTCTTTACCGGGTATCCAACAGAATCTACTGGGACCTGCGTCTTTAAGATAAATCTCTCTTTTGTCTGTGAGTTCTCAGCCTGATACTCTGTTTTTTCAAACACGTTCTTGGAATGGTCAGAAACTACAATGATCCTATCCATCTCATTAGCCTTGGGTATCCATTCGTGTGCTATCTTGGTAGTTTCAATTCCGGCAGTGTATCCTATATTGACGTGAGCTAACTTTTCAAACTCATTTGGAATAGTGACTTGCAGAGATATGTCAAAACTCCCGCCTTGTTGAAGATACGCAATGGTTTTTTCAATAGTATGATCAATCCACCGTCTCTCTTCATTAACTTCGTTAGTCCAAGAAGTTTGACCCCACCTAAGCGGCTGAATGAATATTTCATATAAATCTTCGCGCGAACGCAAAGACCGCAATGCAAATCTTGCTTGTTCGCCGTAGCCGGAACGGGTTAAGATCGGTCCTTTTAATAATATTTTCTTTTTCACGCTACCTCCATCAAATGCCAGCGCTTATAATTGTTTCTTGTTTCCCAAGAGCCGTGATTTTCTATCACGCCATCAATAAGTTCTATCCAAGATTTTTCAAACTGCTCAAAGTTATAGTTCTTATGAACGTGTCTTCTGCCTTGCGAAGACATTTGTCTGTATTTCTTAGAAGGTATATTCAATGCTTTGGTAAGCGACTTTTCAAAATCTCTTTGTGAAATACGATCCTCGTAGATATAAGGCACTTGCAGAGAACCAATAACAGTTTTGGAGCTTGGCTGAATTCCAAAGCCAAACCAACTTTTACCATCAGTAACTTGCTCTTGCAGACCGCCCGTCATATTAACAATAATTGGAGTTCCGCTAGATAGAGATTCAAGGGTGGCAAGCCCAAAGCCCTCAGCATCAGAAATATTAATCGTATAATCTGCTGCGCGGTACATATTTGCCAACTCCTCCGCTGCAATCTTATTTGTAGAAATCAAGACTTGTCCATCATTTACTCCCAAGTGCTGTATGAGGTGCGGCAGGTCTTGTCCGTGGGGATCTCTGGCATCAGTGTGCATGAGTAACGTTGCTTTGTCGTGACCAACCTTGTCAAGCCACTCTTTAAACCACCATATAAGGGTGCCGCTCTGCTTTCTTCTGGCATTTCTATTGTTCCAAAAGAAAATCTTTTTGTTTTTGCCTCTGGTGATCTGGTTCCGTAGATTGTTTATTATTTCTTTATCTTCTTCAGATTGTGCAGGGTGGAAAATCTGTTCATTTACTGCATGTGGTAAATAACAAGACTCAACCGTTGGGGCTGCCTCTTGTACGATAGCATGAGTTACTTTTGAAATACACGCTATAACATCTGTAGATTCATAAAAGTTTGCATTGAAATGTGGAGTAGGAAAATTATCCCAAACATGATAATAGACCATGGGAACATTTGCCCTTATTTCATTCTCAATCTCCCAGAGCCAGCCATAAAAACGTGGGTCTGTCATAAACCAAAGAACGTCAGGTCGTTCTTTTTGTAGCACTGAACGGATCATTTCATGAGTGCCGTATCCGTCTACTGGAAAAATACGCCAATCATCTCCCCATGGGTCAACTTTTTGGGGTCTATAATCCTTATGCTTCATAGCCCCCCCAAGACAAATGAACTCGTAGCGTCCAGTCTTGAGAAGGGCTTCTATCATATACTTCGTTTGTGTCCCCACACCTGATGGGGATAATGGATGGTCTGATAAGACCAAAACCTTTTTCTTTGTCATTTAATCCTCTATTGACAATGCTCGGTCTTGTTAAAGGCACAATACCTACAAGAAAGTCTGTTCTTAATGTACCGCTTGTTCTTGATATTGTATAGTGCTTTTTTCAAAAGTTTTGTGGCATTCTCGGTCTTTCTCGGTCCAGAGGTCACTCTAAAAAACTCAACTTTTTCCTTCTTTGAAGTTCGCTTGAGCAGTGCGAAGTGCGTCTCAATATTCTTTGGATCAATCTCCATCTTCTGCGCGAAGAAATACTTGTAAAGAGTAAGCTGGTAAGTGGTCATAGGGGAGTTACGGCGCTTTGCATCCCAGCCCCACGAGCAAGTCTTCCAGTCGAAAATGTGAACCTTACCATCTGGTGTGGCTACAACGCCATCGATGTAACCTCTGAAAATGTATTCATCTTCATCCTCAATTGGCTCTTCAAGAGGAATCTCAGAACCAAGTACCTCATACTCTCCAAAGTAATCTTCTAGAGACTCTTCAATTTCAGGCAGGATTTCCTTGCCTTGAGAGCGCATCTCTTGAACAAGCTTTTGATCCTGCTCTTCGGGGAGCGTAGAAAGAAAATGCTCAAAGCGCTCGATGAAATACTCGTCTTCGTTTACTTCCTCTTTGAGAAGCTTCTTTTCACAAACCTCATGGATGGCATTACCGAAGGCTGTATAGGCATTGCCTTCAAAACCTCCAATACCATCAATGCGCGTTAGCTTGTGATACCAAGCGCAGTAGTTCCAATCTTTTAATGCCGAGAACGAAATGTGGGGCATAGTAATCTCCTATACCCTTAATATAACTCACGATCGCTTATTTGTCAAGCCTGATCTATCTGATGTAATTCAACTAGCTTCTTATATACCTCGGGAGATATACGCTGGAGATATCCATGTGAGTCTGGATAAAGATAGAAATCTGTAAAAGCTGTTGCAAAATATTCTCTGAGACTTGTGGCAGCGTAAGGGCTAATCATAATTCCCTTTAAAATCTCAGATAATTTATCATAACCAACATCTTGATTCAAAAACTCATCAAATTCTTGGCTATATTCACAATCAGCAAACATCTCTTTGGGGGCTTTAAACCCCATCTTCCAAAGGACATTGTAAAGATGTTCGCGCTTCCGCACAAACTCTTGTTTTATCTTTTGGTCTGCGTATATCTCCATGCCATATTGCTCTTCCACAGAATGTGCTGTTTCATGAACTAGATCATCTAGCAAATCTTCGTCATCATCTTGAACATTTGATACGTGAAGGGCACCATCCTTATAGAAAGCATTAATGCCTCGCTCGTCAAACTCATCAAAATGCCCAACGATAACCATCTCAACACCATCTCGTATGTGATCTGGAAGTTTTGCTTCTAATTCTGCAACCACTCCTTCAAGGTCTACAAGATCATTGACCATCTGGTCTTTAGTGTAGACATGAATCCCGTTAGCGGTATAGAAATTATCTTTCTGCTCACGCATCTGTTGGCGTTTCTGGATGTAATCTCGCAGCATCATCAATCCCCTGTTGGTATCCTCGAATCCAGTTTTCTTCTGCCATTATCATGACAAACTCTGGAAATTCATGGGCGAGAGCGTCAACAATCATCTGGACCGTAACTTCAAACTCGCCTTCGTCTTCCTCTGTCGCATACTTGTTGCCAACATACTCTAGTAGCATTTGCTTTAGAGGATTCTCGGCGGAAACAACTACGCCAGTTAATTCACTTTGTGTACTCATATTTTCTCCTAGTTTTCATAATTAAATCTGCAAGTGGGTGAACAACACACCAATTCATATTTTGATTTTTTCCCATATGGTGGTCATAATGCCAAGGCATTACTTTTTTAGCCATTATTGGGTACTTGTGCGCAAGATTATGTGCGACAAGATAAACTATAGCATGAAAAGCCATGGTATAATACATGTAAGGCAAAATAAACCAAATTGGAAAAGTAAGGGCACAAAGAGATAAAATACCAAACAACTCTCTGCCAGATATTTTGCTATCTTTAAATCCATTTCTTCTTGCCTGAGCATGATGTACTCCCCAGTGAAAAGAAAAAATAGAAACTTTCTTTTTTCCCAGTTCGTGTAATACGTGCTTGTGAAGTGTCCACTCTGTGAAGGAAGCAGTGATAATTCCTATCAAAACTTGGACACATGCAAAAATCATAACACCTTCGATGCCAATGTTGCCACTTCAGAGCGTTCGCCCTTGGTGAAGGTGACGTGACCAGCGATTGGATACTCCTTGAACTTTTCGACAGCGTGTGCAAGACCATTAGAGGTCTCGTTCACATAAACATTATCAATTTGTTCAACGTCACCAGTAAGCACAATCTTGGTTCCTTCACCTACACGAGTCATTATAGTCTTAATTTCGTGTGCTGTTAAGTTTTGTGCCTCATCAATTACGATAAAAGCATTTGCAATCGAGCGACCACGAATATAAGTTAGGGCTTCAATTTCAATCTTGCCCTTGTCCATGTACATCTTTAGGGTGTTTTTGTCTCCTCCGACCAAAAATTGCAGGTTATCTTGGATGGGCATCAACCAAGGAAGCATTTTTTCTTCCATGGTGCCGGGCAAGAAACCAATGTCTTTTCCGAGTGGTTGGACGGGGCGCGAGACGATCATTCGGTCATAAGGATTTTCTCTCAGCCCAATTGTCTGTTGTAGACCTGCCGCAATGGCACAGAGAGTCTTGCCGGAACCGGCACGCCCAACAAGTGAAATAACTTTCACGGATGGATCCATAAGAAGATCGATTGCGAACGCCTGCTCCTTGTTCCTTGATGAGATTTTCCAGTCGGGTATCTTGGAGTGCGTAATTTTTTTTATGGGCTGGAAGTGGCTGTAGAAGCGCCCTAAACAGGTCTTTTTCTCATTGGCATTGGATACCATGAGCACATACTGGTTGGGATACCATTCTACTTGTACCTCATCCTCTTCAATATAAATATCGTCGTCTTCATAGAAGCGGTCAATTACTTGATCATCCACAAGGTGTACCGCAAGACCTGAATAAAGCTCATCAGATGAATGGACGACACGCTCAGTTGTGTAGTCTTCGGATGGCAGCCCGATTGAGTCACAAATAACGCGCATATTGATATCACGACTGACAACGCAGGTCTTTCGTGTAGATTCTTCGCGTACTGCCATCGCAGTCGCAATAATCATATGGTCGGGTATTCTTAGGTCGAGATCAGAAGGAAAGATTACGTCTTTCAATACTTCATAAGACACAGCCTTGAGAAGACCCTTACCCTTGTCTATTCTCACACCCTTCTGTAGATTGCCCTTAGTGCGCAGGTCGTCTAGAGTTCTTATAATCCTGCGTGCGTTGATTCCTACGGAATCTTGACGCTTCTTGTGCTTGTCTATTTCTTCCAATACCTTGAGAGGTATGAAGATGTCGTGGTTGTCAAACTTGAATAGTGCGTCTGCATCTGTAAGATACACGCTTGTATCAAGGACATAATTTTTCTTAGCCATTTAGTCTCCTATAGCTGCTGTAAATAGTATAGCCACAGGAAGATCGGTTTTGTATCTAGAATGTAGGATGACCGAAAACCTCTGCCGACATTTGGATCAGGCAGCCCCCCACCGTTATTACCGACGATGCAGCGGTTACCATAAATAAATATTCCAGACGGGCTCTATATTCATAGCGTGCCTCAAAACAGAATTACGGGGCTTTAATGGTTTTCTAATTAAATCCATATCTGCTTCGGCTGGCGTTCTATCTCTTTTTGATTGATTACATTTTTTACAGCAAGCTACAAGGTTTGTCCAAGTATTGCCGCCACCGCGAGAGCGGGGAATTATATGATCAAGAGTAAGATCTTCCGTATTAAAATTATGGGCGCAGTATTGACATTTATTGTGATCTCGCCAAATAATATTCTTTCGAGATGGCTTAAAGCCTTTGCTCACAAACTTTACAGCCGTCTTCAATACGATAACTGAAGGTATTTTAAAAGACACTGATGGAGAGGAGGCTTCTTCCTCATATTCCTCAACTGCTATTGCCTTGCCGACAATGCAAAGAACCAATGCCTCTAAACAATCTATAACGTCCACAGGACGATAAGTTAAATCAAGTTTAAGGGTTTTCATTTTAAACTCTTTATTCATGACTCATAATAAGTAGATTCTACCTATCGGAAACCTTGCTACTAACTACAACTCTCTCGACTAAATCAGAACTAGAGTTTGCCTTATCATTGCCTCCAACACCCCAAAGCATCTTCACCCCAATGTCATCGCACACAGCTTGCTCTGGAGTATTATGCTTCGCGCGGTCACCACCATTAGCAAAATAAGTTGGCTTTAATCTTTTAATTGCCTCGCAAACAGTGCCGTCAGAATCATCAACACCTGATACCTTTATAACTCCTTTTATAGCGGAGAGAATCTCTGCTCTTTGTTCAAATTCCATGAACACAAAGCCCTTCTTTCTAAAGAGCCACTCATCAGAGTTTGCAACAACGATTACGTTGCCATGTTTTGAGGCTTCAAGTATCATTCTGATATGTCCAATGTGGACCGGATCAAAGCCGCCACTGACCATTACAGTCGGCTGTTCGTCATTATCATCAAACATTTTTTTATGGATGGTCATCCTAATTCTCCTATTAATCTATGAAGGTTTATATCTATTATTTCTATTGTCTCTTCGGGACCTGAAGTTTCAAAAGATCTTCCAAGTGGACTGAGGTGTTCAAAAATTTCATAATCATTACCATCAGGTGAGCACCTGTCTCCAACAAAAAATATATCCCAATCAGTTTCTGGGAAATGCTTCAGGGCATATCTTTTGTCCCAGCCAAGAGGGTAAATATCAAATGATGTATCGCCTCCTAGTTTTATTGTAACGTCATCTATACCATTGTGCAACATTATTTGCCTAAATTTATGTATGTGATGCTTTCTTATTCCATAAATCTTATCCATAGCTTTAAATTGTTGCCTATCGCCATGGAGTGCATTTCTACCAATTGGTGACCAGTTGATAGTTGAGCCCCTGTTTTGAAAATGGTGCCCTGTAAAAGAAATATCGTGATCAGATTCAGCTATTTGAGCCTGTAGCTTCATTATTGTTTTCATTACAAATTGAAACTTTTCAAATCCAAGCTTGCCTTCCATCGAATTCCTGTGTATTTCAATGAAGTTGCCGGGTGATTCTGGGTTTGGTATATAATATTCTATTCCGTTACAGGGCAGAACATGACAATTAAGGCTCAACTCTTGGTCTGCTAGCAGTGGCCAAAGTTGTTCTTTGATATAGTCAAGACCAGAGCCAGTCAAAAGACCTATTTCAGTATTAAAAGAAAGTTCCCTTAATACATCAAGCATATTCTTGTCTATTCGTTTACGGGCTTCAGTTAATGTTCCGTCTACATCAAATAAACAAATTGAATTTTTTACGTTTTCCATTATTATTCTCGGGTCTTACCCCCGATGCTAACACAATCTGACATATATGTTCAACTCTTTCTATATGTTCAAATGCTTCCCACGGATCTTTCCCGACAGCAGTAACACCATGGTTTTTTTGACCAACAATATCATATTTTCTTATCCCATCTTCTATGCCAAGGTTTTGTGCGGTATGGTTTGCTAGTTCCTGAGACAACGCCTTCCAAGCAGCAACATTTGGACCAACCCTTGTATAGCGAAAAACCTCTGGGAAGGGTTCTACCATTTGATTTAAATTCCATCCAGCATACATCGCAGCAACAATATTGGGTGGGTGTAGGTGAACACTACTTAATGTTCGCTTTGCATCCTTTAAAATGCGATAATGCATATCCCACTCGCCTGTTGGTTGCAGATTCATAGAAGAAACAAATTGCATCTCTTCTCCAAGCTTCATCTTGGTTATCATCTCGGGACAGATTAAGGTCTTTCTAACACCAGAAGGTGTAAGATAAATTATATTAGAATCTTTTTTTCTTACTGCAACATTACCATCACGAGTAGTAATCCAATTTCGTTCATAGGCTTCGCGCATAACGTCGCCCATTGCGGTTAACATATTATCTCCAAAATTATAAGTATGAATTGTAGCCAATTTTAACAATAGAGTTTGGCTCTATTTCAAACTCAAAATAAACAGTGTTTGTGGTGCTAAGGTAATACCAGTCTTGCTGCAACTGCCCATCTTTATAAACAACTATAGAATCTTCTATCGGTCTCTCAATTAAATTCTTATATGTGACAGGTGAAAGAAGAAAGCTGCTGTCTGCTAGAGCAAGTTGAAAATCTCCACAAATATCAATAATCATTTTATTATAATAATTTGCAAAGATTAAAAATCTATTTTCGTCATCTGGATCTAACCTATGATATGTTCTGCACTCCTCGGAACTAGTATCACTGACACCAATGACGACCACATCGTGCTGCACCTCAGAGTGGTAATCATCCATCCACTCTTTAAACATTGCGACGGGAATAACACTTTGTTCTGGTTCATCAGACACAAAAATGTAAAGTTTATCAACATCGGGTCTTAAAAATACTTGACCTTCAGGGGTGTTAGTAAATTGGTAGAGAGAAGTAAATGGCTCTTCAAAAGAGTCTCTACCCAAAAAATAAGGACCCATAAAAATTTCTGCGGCAGATGAATCAGTATTAAACGGACCAATATAATATTGTTCTCTTAAAGAAGAATTAATCATTGCTATCTGATAATCGTAAGTCAAGGTTTCGATATCACCACGTAGTAGATCCAAACCTATTGATACATTTTCAAAGTTATCAGACATTGAGCATGAAGTGTCAATTACAAAAAGAACATCAAGGTTTTCAGGTTTATCTGGTTGAACAAAATATTCAACAACAACTTCTACTTGTTTTGCTTCTGATGTATCTCTAACGATTACATCTGGATTGGTTACGACAGAATAATCTGTCACACAGGTCATCATAAACAAGCATAATAAAAATAATTTTATTTTATTGATCATAGCAGTCACAAGGGTCGCACCCACAACATGGGCACTCTTCATTGTAACTAGTTAATAGCTTTAAGATTAGCTTCATTTACTATTTTTCTTCTCCATTTTTCATCTAGTTGGGGGTCGTCTATATAAATCTCATATTGATTATCAGAGAGTCTATCAAGAATAACAGCCCTTTTTCCTTTTTTTAAGTTATCACTTTGGGCATCAGGAAATTGATAATATGTAACCCATTGGTCTATTTTGAACATCTATAATAATTAGTGGACTTGGCGGGAGTCGAACCCGCGTCCGCAGCATCATCATAAAAAAGTCATTCACAAGCTTAGTCAGTTTATCCCGTCCAAACTAACAAAGGTAGGTGGCTGTAATCTGTTGCTTACCACCCTGTCGCAACAGATGGTTTTGATTTTTACAACTTGTCTGTTGTTTTGATTAGATTGGATAGAAGGTTCTAATCAACCTCCTGATTAAGCCGCTAGGCGGACGGAATCAAAGTGTAGGTTGTTGTTTGCAACTATAATTTTGAACTGTCAAGGTCGTATCTAACCTGCTTGCACTCTTAAAATCCAATACCCCGTCGAAGCCGTTTCAAGCCCAAAAAGGAGACTCGGTGCGGATCTCTTGCTCACCGCAGCTAGCCTACATTTTAATTACGGGTTTAGAATCCGATAGGTCGTGATAGGCATGGACCTAATTACCATAAATCCCCGCCGAGCCTCGGGGCAGAACATCTTTTTATAATTTGTTGATTGTATTAACTAGACTTTCCTTATCAAAAAAGTGCAGTTTATCAATTCTATACCAATCGGAATACTTGTCGTATCCTCTCATCTCCATGACTCGCTTGCGGTCCATTGTAAACCCATCATCATCTACCCAGTTCACTCTGGCATAGACCCAACCACCACAAGTCTTCTCTTCAACTATCTTACCAAATCTAAGACAGCTATTTCCAAACTTATTCCATACGCTCTTACCGATCATAGAACCTCCTAATAAAATTCTTTGTCTAGCTTTTCGGCTGGAACTTTACGCCACAAAGCAACGATTTGATTTCCCGCTTCTCCACTCTGTGGATAAATGAATCCTATACTATTATAACGCTCTTCTGCCAGCTTGGCAACCATTTCATATGTGTTTGGTTTGAGATGGTGAAATTTGGGGTTGTCAACTAATAACACTTTACCAGCAAATCTCTCTTCTGTGTATGCCAAACCATCTGAATCAGAGGTCTTTGAACAAATATGGTATTGACCATAGCGTTCTGAGTTAGAGCACTTTTGTGCTGTTTGTATCTTCTCGGCAAACTCTGGAATATTCTCAGTCATCCATTCCTGTTGCATCTGTTTTGATGATAGCCCTGCTGGATCATCCATAATTGGATAGAGTTGTTCTGGTTTTAGTCGGACACGATACGGAACACCCTGTATCTGTCCAATACCAGTGTCCTCTTGTCCGAGACGAGTAAAAAAGAAAACTCTAGGTCTGTCCCAAGTTCTGTATTCTGCGGTAGTGTAGTTTTTGAGGTTTCTTGCTGCTACGTCTGGATCTAACTCTTCTATGTCTTCAACACCTGAAACATGATAGAGGATAACATTGCCTTCTTCATCTTGTTCTAATGGAATGTCAGAAATGAAGTTTTGTTCTGTTAGGAACTTTCTAAAGTTTTCAATTATTAATTTCATCAAAGTATTCCTGAAGGTTGTACTCTCTAACTAGTCGTTGTAAGCCTTCATAATCTAAACCAAGAAATCTAGCAGCGTCTACTTTAGTGTTAGTAGCACTGATAGCAAATTTGATTATTGCTTCTTTAACTAGTCTATTAGTATTTGACAACAGATTAAAAGCATAAAGTTTATTATTAATGTATCTTGCTGAAAGCTCTAATTTAACAGCAATCAAATCTTCTAAAGACATACTATCAATAAATGTTAGATTACTTTCATTTATAATATTATTATTAATTAAATTATTAATAACACTCTTATGCTTATACTTTGATCTTCTCTTCTTCATATAAAGATAATAACAGGTAGATCTCAGAGTGTCAAATTAAATTTCTAAATCTATAGTTTCCTGAAGAGTGCCTAAACCACCTTCATCCTCACCAGCAGGGTCTTCTTGCTTAGCAGAATCATATGCCTGATTGGTGGGTTCTTCAACATCGGGTTGTATTTCTTTTTCAAACTTGTCAAAGTACAACTTCAGGTTCGCAATCAGGTAGTCAAAGAATAATTCTTGATCCTCGGGATTGGAGAGCATATCGTATGCATCGATGATTTGAGATTCAATTTTCTTGAAAGTTGTATACGCCATGTTACGACCCGTGGTATCCTTACCTTCGATACCAAACGAATCCCTTGGGTCCACCTCTTCTTCCTCTTCTTCGGACTGCTCGGGATTGATATCAATAAACATATCATCTTCGTCGTCCTCGTCGGAGATCTCAACATCAATATCTTCATCAAGGTCGCCTTGCGGGGCATCTTCTGGAGCATCATTGTTGAGTTCAACAGGGGTAAGGCTACCAACCACAGCCTGAATTATGTGAGATCGGTATGACTCTCGCTGTTCTGCAGAAGTAGTAAGAAGCTTGTAGTCGTCTTCAATTTGGGGAATAATCTTCTTTAGAAGGTCTTCAAGGACATTAATACCAGTAGACTTGTGAGGAGCAGGATCGTTATCAGGTGTTGCAGCCTCTCTTAGCTCGTGCTGTAAGAACTCACGAATTATAGCTCTTAGTTGCTGTTCCTCAGTTTGAGTATTCTTGTTTTTCTTCTTGACAAGAGAGATCAAATCTCTTACATTCTCTCTAAGCAAATCTTCTGGGGTCTTCATTTGATAATTCCTTCTTTCATAAGTAGTTTCAAAACTTCTTTGTATAATTCTAACTCATTATACGGTGGATGTTTGGTCTTTTTATTTTGTTCTCTCGTGAGTGTCTTTCTCTCTTCTTCGTCATCCTTGTTCACAGCAAAACCTTGGACTGCACCACCCCCAGCAGCAGACATCTCTTCCAATGAAGCATCGAGTCCCAGTATCGACCTCACGTCTTCGGTCCTACCATCTCCAAAAAACTCGTCAGCATTCTCACCCTGTTCTAACATTTTACGGGCATCTGTGGCGCTATATGGCTCTCCAGAGGGTCTACTTGCTGGCACTACAGCAGTCTCTTCTGGTGGTAGAAGCTCAACGCCGTCTTTGACGTATTTGGCAGCCGTCTTCCAGCGCTTAAAATCGCCGCCCTTCTGGCTGGCACCGAGAACAAGTCTTATGCCGGGCTCTAAGGGACCTTCATCGCCAACATATTCATATGTCGCCGTGA
>VMHT01122693.1_pt1 | contig 26625 bp, 15 predicted proteins | sample 4693611 | NCBI WGS metagenome assembly VMHT01 (sample SAMN12280063, study PRJNA550983) | marine metagenome | isolation source: seawater sampled from same location over 5 years 0.02-0.2 micron viral filtrate | place: USA: collected off the coast of southern California halfway between the port... ...
ACAACTGCAATTTTCCAACCAGCATCACGAATATCTACACTACCATAAATTGGAATTGATACTTGCTTTCTCTTTTCATTCATCCAATCAGTAATAAGTTCCCTCTTGTCTTCTATCAAAGAAGTTAATTCGTGTAAATTCATTATATCACCTCATCGAGTAATTCACTCGTAGAACCTCTACGCATGCTACGTCCGCCATCTAGTATGTGCATAGCCTCAAACAACCCTAAACCAATCGCTAATTCTGGCTGGCCCTCAAGAACCTTAGCAAATTTAGGGAACATTTTACAGATTTCATCACCCCTAGGTTTCAAGTCACTGAGGAAGTTTTTGAGAAGAGAAGGAGAGGTTGCAGTTCCTGCAGGTAATTTTGGCCTACGTACAATGTCTTTTGGTAGATTAGTGAGGTCTGCCGCTGCCCTTAGCGCTGCCTTTTCTTCCATATTGCTAGGCAATCTCCAATCAAGTGGTAGTTTACTCGAAGCCTCGCGATGGGATTTTCCAAGGAAAGGAACTCTAACTTCAAGAGAATGAGCCATTGAATGTCTATCAACAAGTCTAAGTTGGAAATTACTCAACTGACCATGTTCCAATTCAAATTGTAAAAATTCATCCAATGATGATGTATGTTGTTCCGGCATGTGATTTGCCAAATACCAATTCTCGCCGACCGGTAAATTAGAATTAACAAGCTCAGTGGTGGCTGTGGAATCAATACTTTGGATTCGACTACGAATTATCTTCGCATGATTATCTAAATCACGATATCGTGGATATCCAGCATGTAACTCATCTGCGCCTTGGCCACACAAACCGACAGTAACCTGTTCTCGCATTTTTTGAAATAATGGTTGGAAAAATAATACTGAAACATCTAAGTCCTCGCCATGCCAAGCCAAGTCTGGTAAAGTAGAATCAAAGGAATCCTCCGGTAATACATATTGATGATGCTTTAGATCTAGTGTGGAAGCAACCACTTCCGCTGCTTTCCAATCAGGATTGTCTTCACTCTCTGCAACTGTCCAACAATCAGGAACTGGTTGGTCGGCTCGCTTAGCAGCCTCATGAGCCACTGCTGCTACAAGTGATGAGTCAAGGCCGCCTGAAAGCACAATACCAACTGGAACATCTGACATTAGTCGTTCTTGAACTGCTTCAACAAAAGTATCGAGTAAAGTTTCAGCATCTGTATCTGGATTCCAAGTACTACTTGGATTGACTTTTTGTCGCTCAACATTAGCGATAGAATGCAAGTAAGCACTCCCCGACTCCCTAAGTTTCCAAACTTCAACTGTACCTGGTCGTACTTGAGTGACATCCTTGAGTAATGTTGTTCCATCGAGTGGATACTCCCATGCAAGTCTAACTGCAAGGGCGGTTTCATCAATTTGAGGAATGTGTCCTTCATGGCCTCTTAATGCCTTTACTTCACTACCGAATAACAGACTTCCATCAACCATAGTCCTAACCAGGGGTTTTATCCCCATCGGGTCTCTTGCTAAAATCAATTCTTGACGTTGTAAATCCCAAAGAGCAAATGCATACATCCCATTTAATTTAGAAATCCAATCAACATGGTCATTAGCCGATGTTGAACTGATAGTGCTAGAAATATTCGTGTCATGTAGAGCAATTATTGACTCTGAATCACCATTTGTTTGCCATGGATATTTGGATTTAGTCCTAATTTCTAGGTGATTATAGATTTCACCATTGGCAACTAAAACTTGACCGTTTATTCCACGCATCGGTTGTCGACTACCATTCAAGTCGACTATCGCTAGCCTTGAATGGCCTAGTGCAACATAGTCATCTGACCAGAAATCTTGACCATCTGGACCTCTATGTTGAATCAAGTTAATCATACGATGTACGACTGTAATGTCAGGATGACCAAGCATACCTGAAATACCGCACATGTGCTAGGCTATGAGGGGTTGTTCTTGAACAATGGTATTGAGAAGAAGTATTACCAAAGTGGATACTTGAACATTGATACTGCGAGTAATACCATGGTTAATCCGAATACGAAGTAATATGAACCTTGAGACGGTTCTGCATTTTGACTATCTTCATCCATGTCTCTCACATTACCCTCGAGCAGTAATTCCCATTTTAACATATTGAATGAAATCACAATAAACCGATGAATGGTTCCAATATTAGAATACCTGCGAGAGGAATTAGTAACATAGTAGCATTATCGTCAATATAGCGCAATCTTGGCATTTCTGCAAATACACACAATGGTGCAAAAATTAGTGCTAGCCACCAAGGGGTTGCGAAAAGGTACCAACATACTAGCCATATTGCTGATACAAAGAGAATCGAGTAAATTATCACTTCTCTTGTTTCAACGCCCATTCGGCGTATTTCGCCCATAAAAGGGTCGCCAAACGACAATGAAAATATCAAAGGATATGCATACTGCTTGATTGGAGCCAATAGAAGTACCATTCCGATTGCCAGTCCACCCCAAGCCAAAGCGGAAACTTGTTTAGCCTCATATTCTCGTTGCCCAAAAATAGTAAATTCAAATTTCAATCTTATTGCTTCACCAAAAATAGCAACCAATATTACAATGGATACAACTTCGGCTAGAGTATAACCTAGTGAGTCTGAAAATGACTCGCCAAACTCGAAAAAGATAACTGGTATAATGAACATCGAAATATGGAATACTCTACGAAATATATGGCCATAAACCCCGCCTACAGACAATTCTACGGGATTTGTTAACTCTACTTGTTCGGACAATCAATCATCTCCTAATACTTTCAAGGCGTCTTCAATAGACATTGAACCTATCGCCAAATTCTCAAGAATTTCTTCTAGTTTGTCAGATTCTAGTATTTTCCGTTCATACTCTGCAAGTAACCTTTCACGCCATTTAGCTCTTTTTGAACGTCCTGAGTCCTCAAGTTCCAGTAGTACAGAAGAAGCCACATCGATACCTTCGCCCGAAATGGCAGAGGTTAGAATAATCGGAGGTGTTTGACCAAGTCCTAATTCAAATGATTCCCTTATTTCGCTTGCATGCTGACTCGCTCCTGAAATATCGGATTTATTGACGATCACAGCATCGGCTAATTCCAATAATCCAGCCTTCTCTGCTTGTACACCGTCTCCCCGAGCAGGGCCTTCTACCACTACAATTCTATCTGTAATTGCAGCACATCGAACTTCAGATTGACCTGAACCTACAGTTTCAATGATTACTCTATCCCAACCGATCGCACTTAGGAATTCCACCATATCCGAAACAATCAATGGAGCGCTACCTGAAGATTTACGAGTTGCAATGGAGCGAATGTAAATCAAATCCTTATACTCCTCATTATCAATTGCAGTAATTCTAACTCTGTCTCCAAGTAGTGCACCACCAGTTCGAGGTGAGGAAGGGTCAATAGCCAGTAGAGCGGTTTTGATGCCTTTCGAAGACCAATCTATCAGAATTTTATCAATCAAACACGATTTACCTACACCTGGTGCCCCTGTGACTGCAATTGAAGACCATGAATCAGTATTAGATTCGGCAAAAATAGAGGAGAATTCATTCTTGATTTGAGCCAAAGTTACTGATCTATTTTCTAAAGAACTCAGGACTCTAGCAATAGCACGCCTGTTTCCCTTTACTGCATCAGAAACGAGTTGTAAATCCAAACTCTCACCTCTCATGCTGTTGATTCCCAGTGCCATTCTCCGTTCTGCCCGACTCCAGCATCACTAATCTCACATGCTTCGACAATAAAATCTAAGATTTCAGCAGTAGGAGTTCCCGGACCAAAAATAGCCTTCATTCCACAAGAGAATAGTACATCACGGTCTTCGAAAGGAATTATTCCACCGCCAAAAACAATAACATCGTCTAAACCTTCCTTTACTAGAAGTTCACAAACTTTAGGAAATAGATGATTATGAGCGCCTGAAAGAGAAGATAATCCCAAAAACCTAGCATCTTCATCTCTAACTGTTTCGACAATTTGCTGTGCTGTCCTTCTAAGTCCAGTATAAATCACTTCATGACCCGCATCTCTAAGAGTTCTTGCCACAACTTTAGCACCTCTGTCGTGTCCATCAAGACCCGGTTTAGCAACAACAATCCTCAAAGGTTCGCTCATTGAATCTTCGAAGGACCGCCTACCTAAGAACACACCCCTCAATTTGGTAGTTTTTATCTGTATTAGGTGACAAAAATAAACCCTTGAAATATAGTATTCTATATGAAATCCATAGGCAAGCAATAAGGGCGGCTTTTACGTAGCAAAGAATGGCGAAGCCTATGTCAAGTACTGAAGATAGACTCAAAGACCTACGAGTTCGTAAAGCCCAAAGTGAAGCAGGGGGTGGCCAAACAAGAGTTGATGCACAGCATAAACGAGGTAAGATGACCGCTAGAGAACGACTCGAAATGCTACTTGACGATGGCTCTTTCCAAGAGATAGATGCCTTAGTTGAACATAGGTGTAGAGATTTCGACATGGACAAGAACGTCATTCCAGGCGACGGTGTTGTCACGGGACATGGAACTGTCAACGGAAGAGAAATATTCGCATTTGCACAAGATTTCACCGTTTATGGTGGTTCTCTAGGAGAAATGCATGGACTTAAGATTTGTAAAATTCTAGACATGGCGCTCAAAACTGGAAGGCCCGTCATTGGATTGAATGATTCAGGCGGTGCTAGAATACAGGAAGGAGTTGCATCCCTAGGCAGTTATGCAGAGATATTTTTCAGAAATGTCAGAGCATCTGGAGTTGTACCTCAAATCTCAGTAATAATGGGTCCATGCGCAGGCGGTGCGGTTTACTCTCCTGCAATTACTGATTTTGTAATCATGGTTGACCAAACTGCTCACATGTTTATCACTGGACCGGAAGTTATCAAGACAGTTACAAATGAAGTGGTGACATTCGAAGAATTAGGCGGGGCTATGACCCACGGAAGTCGATCAGGAGTCTCTCACTTCACCGCCCAAGATGATGAAGAAGCAATTAATTTGGCTAGAGACCTTTGCGACATGTTACCATCAAATAATCTAGAAAAACCTCCAACTAAGAAAACAAGTGACCCTTCGAACCGTTCTTGTGACAAACTAGACTCAATTATTCCTGATGAATCAAACAAGCCATATGATGTCGTAGATGTAATCACTGAGATTGTAGATGATGGAGGATTCCTTGAAGTACAGTCAGACTGGGCTCAAAATATAGTAATCGGATTCGCCCACATGGGTGGAAACACCGTAGGAATAGTTGCCAATCAGCCGAAAGTTCTCGCAGGATGCCTCGATATCGATGCTAGCGATAAAGCTGCTAGGTTTGTTCGATTTTGTGATGCTTTCAACATACCAATAATCACTCTGGAAGACGTCCCTGGGTTCTTGCCGGGTACAAACCAAGAATGGGGTGGTATTATTCGACATGGTGCAAAATTGCTTTATGCATATGCTGAAGCAACTGTCCCAAAGTTAACTGTCATCCTTAGAAAGGCATACGGCGGAGCATATGACGTAATGTCTTCCAAGCATATTCGAGGAGATTATAACGTCGCTTGGCCTTCTGCAGAATTAGCTGTAATGGGTGCAGATGGCGCTGTTGAAATTATTCATCGACGACGCCTCAAGAGTGCGAGAAATCCAGAACAAGAGAGAGAAAGATTGACTGACGACTTCAATGAAACATTCGCTAACCCATACAAGGCCGCTGCCCTAGGATACATCGATGATGTTATCGAACCGAGTGAAACCAGGAATAAATTGATTCGCTCTTTAGAAATGTTACTCGATAAAGAAGAACTTCGCCCAGCACGCAAGCATGGCAATATCCCACTATGAGGTGTTCAAATGACAGATATAGAGATATTAAGAATGGCTGCAATTGCCGCTGTTATTTCAATTCTCAATGAACAATCGGATGACCCATCACAAGTCGGAAGAATGCCCGGAACTTCATGGTCTCAAGACCACCGTAGAATGAATATGGGCAACACATCATTGATGAATTTACGAGCAAGTCGCTCACCATGGAAGTGATTAGATGTCTGATAAACGCAAAGTTATAGTTGACGGTACAGAATTTGAAGTTGAACTAGAAATGGAAGGTAATACTTGGAATGCTACTGTAGAAGGGAAGACTTTCAAGATCGAAGTTCCAGATTCCGGACCAGTTTTGAAAAAGAAAAGAACCCCTGGCGCTAAGAAAAAGAAATCAGGGACTGTATCAGCAAATATTCCTGGTAAGATAGTAACAATAGAGGTCAAAGAAGGCGATGTTGTGGAAGAAGGACAAGTAATTTTAATTCTTGAAGCAATGAAAATGCAAAATGAAATCCAAGCACCAATTTCCGGAACAGTCAAATCAATACATTGTGAAGAAGGACAATCCATAGAAGCAAATGTTCCGTTAGTCGTTATAGAACCAAATTCTAGTGAAGATTAAAACTGGAATTTACTCATGACTGAAAGCGATAATTAAAGTGCACCTATGTTTAGCGTGAGACATGTCCGCTGAAGCCGTGTGTGATTTCCTTGGCTGTGGAAGTTGTGGAGAGATTGTATCTAGATTATCTCCAGAAGGATTTCTTGTTGCTACTGGCAAGAAGGCCTATTCATTTAGAGAAGCTTACAGAAGATTCCACTACTGTCAAAAGCACCATGAAGAGTTGATGGGTGGAATCTGGTCGAGAGTACGCAAGCCAGATGACAAAAAAGATGGACATGTTGCACCTACTGCGATTTGATTTAAACCTTAACCAAGGTAATCATAAACGAGTACTTACTGCGTAGATTATGGCTGAGCGTAGCATTTTCGGTGAATCTAAAAAAACATCATCTTTGATTGTAACTTTGATGTTCTTAATCATGAGTTTCTCTTCAATTGTCGGGAATGTGTCGGCAGTTGGTACAAACCAAAATGATATTGGTACATCCGGAGGAGATTTACCAGATAATTTGTCATCTCCAACATCAATACCGAATTTGATATTTAGTAATTCAATAACAGGTAGTGGAGAACTTGCAAGTGGTACTGATGAATTAGATTATCTAAGAGTTAATTTGGCATCAAACGAAGGTTTAGCGGTTGAATTATCTTTTGACCAAGCCGATGATTTCGACTTAGCAATTCTTGATTCAACCCAAACTGCAATTGATAGTTCATATTTATTTAATCCTGAAACTGTTTCTACAAATGTTTCATCGGTTACTGGAATTGTATATATTCAAATATCTGCATATACATTTGGCTCAATGTCAAATGGATCCTATGATATCACAATTTGGAAGTTCACAACCAGTTCAACTGGTGGAGGCAATGGAAGTGGAGGTAGCAGCGGAATATCAGTTCCAAGTCCATGTACAGGTAATGGGACAACTGCACCAGACATATTGGAGCCAAATGATACACCAGCGACTGCAACTTTAGCGTCACTTTTACCTGTTGATTGTACTGGTTTAAGTGTCGAAATTAATTCTGCTGGTGTTGCCAATGACGATTATTTTGAAGTCCAGATGATTAGCGGAGTAACTTATTACTTTAATTTGACATTTACTCATACCAATGGAGATATTGATGCTACATTAGAAGATGCATCTGGGCTTTCTCTTTCATTCAACAACTTTGGATTCATGACTTCATCATCTGATGATGAGGCCGCCGACTACACAGCAACGTCAAATTTCACTGCTTATTTCAAGGTATATCACTACTCTTCATTCGGCTCGACTGGAACTGTTGCTAATGTTTATGATATTGAAATATCTACAGATAACCCTGGTGGAGGCCAGTCCTTTTCTACAATTGACGTAACTATGAATAATCTGACAAATATAACAATTGAAATGACCGGTTTGACTGCCGGAGATACATATGAGTATGAATTCTATCAATCATTTGAAAATGGAGCTAATGAATCTATCACCTATCAAACTGCCCAAGGACCATATTCGTTTGTCGCAACTTCAACAACTGAAATTGTGAACTACACAATATCTGGTGGAGATATAGAAGGTTACTATTCAGTCACTGCCAATCTATCTGATAACCTCGGAGCAAAATTAAGTTCTGATGATGATTCAATCTACAAAGAAATTTTAGTCACACAAACCACTTCCTCCACTACTGGAGAAATTTTGGCTAGCAACCTAACTATTGGTAATCAGTATACCTTAAGATGGGTAGTCTTTGACGAAGTTATTTTTGATGATGAATTAGATAATGGAGAAACAATAGATGATGCACTTAATACTTCTTTGGTTGATGAAAATTATTCTAACATCACCAGTACTGCAACAAATAATTCTTGGCAAATAAGTTGGATGAATCCTACCACTGCTAATCAGCATGTATTATTGGCCTTACTATCAGTTCAAGGGTCTGTCACTGACTTATTTTCGTTTGAGGGCTATGAAGGCTCCAGCTTTTCTGACTTCATCCCTCAATTACCTTCTGCAGTAATTACAAACTATTCTTTTAGTACAACTTCTGTTACTAATGAATACTCCTCTGAAGGACTGGATTTGGTAGTTGGAGACAGTTATTATCAGCAATACAGAGTAGAAGATTCCGGTGGTGCTGATATCGATTATTCAACTATGACATCTTACACTGCAACATCACAAAATATGTCGTTCGGAACTTTCTTCTACAACACGCCAAGTATCTCTGGCCAGTATTGTATATTTTCAGAACTATATGATTCAAACATGATACAACTAATTGGCGACTATGTTTGTCTACAATTTGTATTTGATGATGATAATGATGGTATCGCAAATGAAAATGATATTTGCCCGAATACCAATCCTGGTTCATTGGTGGATGCCGATGGTTGTGAACTATCGCAAAAAGATACTGATGGCGATGGCTATAATGACGATGTAGATGACTATCCTAACGATGCAACACAGTGGGTTGATGGCGATGGTGATGGATATGGAGATAATCCAAACGGAAATGTCCCAGATGCATTCCCATATGACAGTACACAATGGGCAGACCAAGATGGAGACGGCTATGGCGATAATCCAAATGGAAACTACTCAGATATGTTCCCAACTGACCCAACACAATGGAGCGATACAGATGGTGATGGCTATGGGGATAATGCTAATGGAAACAATGCGGATTTATGGCCTACTGACTCGACTCAGTGGACTGACTCAGATGGAGATGGATATGGAGATAATCCATCCGGAACCAGCGGAGACCAATTCCCATTCGATGCTACCCAATGGGCTGACCAAGATGGTGATGGATTTGGCGACAATCCGAGTGGAAACGACGCTGACCAATTCCCAACTGATGGTACACAATGGGAAGACCAAGACGGAGATGGTTACGGCGATAACGTCAACGGCAATAATGCAGATAAATTCCCTACAGAACCGACACAATGGTATGATACTGATAACGATGGATATGGTGATAATCAAGCTGGCCTAAGTCCGGATGCATTCCCTAATGATGGAACCCAATGGGTGGACCAAGATGGCGATGGATACGGAGATAATCAAAATGGAAATAATCCAGATAAATTCATCACTGAACCAACTCAATGGTTCGATGCAGATGGCGATGGATTTGGAGACAATGCCAATGGAAACAATCCAGACCTGTGTCCAAATACTCCATTTGGTGATAGTGTTGACTCAACTGGTTGTTCAGCATCACAACTGGATGATGACATGGATGGCGTGTACAATAACTTAGACGCATGTCCACTGACCCCTGCGGGTCAAATAGTCGATTCTTCAGGTTGTTCCGGTTCTCAAAAGGATTCTGATAATGATGGAGTAATGGACTTGTATGATTCTTGTCCATTCACTCCTCTAAACGCGATAATTGATAATGCAGGATGTGCAGATAGTCAATTGGACACAGATAACGATGGAATCAGTGATGATATTGATCTATGTCCAAGCACTGACCCACAGGTCAACGTTAACGGCCAAGGTTGTTCAGCATCGCAAAGAGATACTGATTTAGATGGTGTAAAAGATAATTTGGACCTTTGTTCTTCAACTCCTATTGATGAATCACCAGATAATGAAGGATGTTCAAACTCGCAAAAAGATGATGATTTTGATGGTGTTTACAATGACCAAGATAACTGCCCAGATACAGCACTAAATGCGGTTCACGACTCTTTTGGTTGCTCTGAAGACCAGTATGATGATGACAATGACTTAATCGACAATACTTTGGACCAATGTCCAGCAACTCCTGGCGGAGAACAAGTAGATTCTAGTGGATGTTCTGAATCTCAAAAGGATGAGGATAATGATGACATCTGGAATTCAGATGATTTGTGCTATGATACTGTTGAAGGACAATCTGTCGACCAACAAGGGTGTTCGGAATCACAAAAAGATGATGATGACGATGGACTTTCAAATGCTAATGATGAATGTAAGAATACTCCTGCTAGCGCCATTGTAAATTCAAAGGGTTGCGCTAAGAGCCAAATTGACACCGATGGAGATGGAGTCAATGATGCTGAAGACGCCTTCCCTACAGATGGTAATGAATCGGTGGATACTGATGGCGATGGAATTTCCGACCGATGGGATGACTACCCTGAAGACCCTACTAGATCTGAGTCTGTATCGGAAGATAGCGGTAATGGAATGATGTATACATTCCTTGCAATTGTCGTTTTGGGAATTATCGGTGCACTATTAGTAGTAAGAAGTCGTCAAACTGAATCTCAACAGACTTCTTTATTCACTCAACAGATGCAATACGATAATTCAACAGAAGCGAATATGCAGCCGCAAAAGGAAATTCCTAACATTGAAAACCAAAATGAAGCTACATCATGGGAAGAAAATGGAGTTCATTGGAACAGGGATGCTGAAGGAAATTTATCGTATTTCAACCAACAATCACAAGCCTGGGAACCTTACAATCTCCAATGATTTAATACCGTAATAGAAGATCGAAATGAGAAAAAATCTTTTCATTATTATTCTAGTTTTACTAGCCTTTACCAATTTATCAGGTTGTATCTCCGAAGATTCGGATACCACTACGATGGAATTAATGGTTAATTATGAACAAACAAATGGTACAATTATTGAATCATACGAGGATGGAGAACTAACTTCTAAAGATACAATTACCTTAGATTTTGATTTTTCTAATACTAAATCTCCTAATAAAATAATTACTTATGGAATCGATATTAATTCTGCTAGTGAACCTGTAACTGTTGATGCAAGTTCCAAATCCACTGTATCGATAGAATTTCTTGAACATGGTCTATATCATCTTGATGCTTATGCCGTAGATGGAAATGGTATTATCGAAAATACATCAATAATAGTCCGTATTGACCTAAGGATTGAATGGGCTGAATACAATACTAATGATCCAAAAATACTCCCTATAGACCCTACTCCAAATAATAATGGAACTCGTCCATACATGATGGAACTTTCATCTGTGGTTGAAAACCCTAGTATCATTGATGCATTTGGCGGCGGAGGTCAGTCTGTAGAATTTTCATGGCAGATGTATGATGAATCCGATGATGCTTGTCTATCAAAAAATGGAAAAGTCGATGATGGAGAAACTGATGAATGGTATGTAATCCATTTTAACACATATGAATTACATGAATTAAGAATCGTATATGAAGATGGACAAGACTACATCAATATAGAACATGTATTGTCACTGACTTATCATGATGATGAATCAGAACCGAATATTTGATTATTGTAATCAAACAACGCCTTGAGCAATCATTGCTTCAGCAATCTTCAGGAATCCTGCTACATTTGCTCCAAAGACATAGTCGCCTGGGCGCCCATATTTTTCGGCTGTTTCTGAAGCATTCTTGTGAATGTTTACCATGATTGCATCAAGTCTTGCATCAACTTCTTCTCTAGTCCATCCAAGTCTCAATGAGTTTTGTGACATTTCCAAACCAGATGTTGCGACTCCTCCAGCATTAGATGCCTTTCCAGGAGCAAATAGAATCCCGCTGTTGTGGAATACTTCTACAGCCTCAGGAGTACATGGCATATTAGCGCCTTCAGCGACTGCAATGACTGAGTTAGCAACCAGTAATTTTGCTTCCTCACCATTCAACTCATTTTGAGTTGCACAAGGAAGAGCAACATCTACGTTGACTCCCCATAGGCCATTTGGAGTTGGTTCTGGAGCCGATGCAGTGAAAGTCACACCATCGAAGTTACTTGCATACTCTGAAATTCTTCCTCTACGATTATTTTTCAAATCCATAATCCATGCCAGCTTCTCCCTATCAATTCCTGATGGGTCGTGTATCCAGCCACTGGAATCAGACATGGTTACAGGTATTCCACCCAAATCAAGTACTTTCTCACATGCAAACTGAGCAACATTCCCGGAACCTGAGATAGAAACTGTAGCACCTTCAAATGACTTACCCTTTGTCGCTAGCATCTCTCTTGCAAAGTATACTAATCCATATCCAGTAGCCTCTGGTCTAATTAGAGAACCACCATATGAAAGCCCCTTACCAGTGAGCACACCTGCTTGGAACTCATTCTGAAGTCTCTTGAACATACCAAACATGTATCCGATTTCTCTTCCACCAACGCCGATGTCACCAGCAGGTACATCGCAGTTATGGCCGATATGTCTCCACAATTCCATCATAAAAGACTGACAAAATCTCATTACCTCAGCATCAGATTTACCCTTTGGGTTAAAATCAGAACCACCTTTTCCTCCACCCATTGGAAGACCTGTAAGAGAGTTCTTGAATATCTGCTCAAATGCAAGGAACTTGAGAATTGAAGCGTTAACGCTTGGATGGAATCTAAGTCCACCTTTGTATGGACCAATTGCTCCATTGAATTGTATTCTAAAACCTCTGTTTACCTGAACCACTCCGGAGTCATCTACCCATGGAACACGGAAATGAATCAAACGTTCTGGTTCAACAACTCTCTCGACTACTGATTTGTATTCAGGATGAGCTTCTAGAACAGGCTCTAGGGATTCTAGAACTTCTTTGACTGCTTGATGAAATTCCGATTGTTCGGGATCTCTGGCTACTACACTATCATATATTGAATCTAAAACGCTCATATCTACACCTTGACACTATGTGTTATTCACGGGCAATTGAACCCCCTTTCTAATAGTTGCCCCATTAAGATTGAGAAAAGCCTCATAATTAGACGATGACTCAGTTGTTAAAGGGACATACAATATTGAAACGTTGTAATCTTTCAATGCGTCTTTGACCCTGGGAATCAACTTCCGCCATTGCATGAATTGCTTCTTCAATCATAGCGTGTTGATCAGACTGTAGTTGAATTATAGTCCTAAAAGAATTGAGCATAGACCACTCGTCTTCTGAAATCACTTCATCGTCAAGAGCTGCAATCAAAGCGGCTTGATACGTAGATACATCTCCCACTTGTGGACCTGAATAATCCTCTTCCAAATCATCAAATGGATTTTTTTCTTCGCCCCTCACCACAGATAAACATACAGCAGTATCACTAGGTGACACACCTAGAGACTTGGCTAGTACATGTAGAATTGCTGCTTCATCATCTGTGATGATATGGTCATCCATTGCTTGATTTAGAGTTCTCAAATAAAGATACAGACCTCGACTAGGTTTTAGGCTCATAATTCCACTCAATCACTCCAGCCGTATATTCATTGTCATACATCGTACCGAATTGTAAGTGCCTCAATAGTGACAATACTGGAGTAAACGTCGTACAGCGGGCGTTTTTTCCTCAAAATGCATTGTATTACAGTGTAAGTCAATATGTAATCATATGTAATAAGTACTATAAGGTAAGAGCATGTAGGGAGGTTTGAGAGGAACCAAAATGACTGCCCCAAGTACATTGATATCCCTTCGTATTACAGAAGAGGATTTACAATTACTGGATTCCAGAATTGGGACCGATGGGGCACGTAGCAGATCTGATGTAGTCAGGTTAGCCATCCAAGAATTCCTAAATGGCCAACCTCTACTTTCAGACATGGATTCAGTCCGAATTCCTCTCGGACGTGGAGACCAAATGCGTCTAGGTCATCTGTATGAACTACAGGGGACAACTACTCAAGAAGCAGCACAACAAGGATTGAAGCTGTTTATTCGACAAGCCTTGGAAAAGGAAGTCGAAGAAACGAAACTACTCGAAGAAGCCGTTGCGAAAGCCCGTGCTTCAACGATAAAACGCGAAGAATACCAACAATAATGGTGAGAGTGCAAGAGGGGATGGGATGATTAGGCATAACGAAAAAGGAAACTTTCGTAATGCCACCTTCGGCGCCAGACAAGACAGGTCCAACCTGTTTGGCTTAGCCGCTTTGCGTTTGCGTGCCCGTTTTGCACGTGATGGACCAGGTTCAACGTCTGATGACAGCGGACCAAATTTCCCCCCGGAAGACGGTCGGGGGGACTCCGATTCCACCCCAGCTTGCTGAGTTGGTGGTTCCCACGTGCCTAGCCCCACATACTAGGCACAATTATTCACCATAGTGCAGCCGCGCCCCCAATCCTTTAGAATGGTCGGCAGTGGATAGGTAATATGAAGCCTAGGACTGGTGTTGATGCAGAGAGTGATTTTCGCTTTCTAGCACACGAAACACCAAGACCTGGTCAAATAGACATGATCTATGAATCACGCGAAGCGCTTCGTATGAATGGATATCACCTTGCTGCAGCACCAACTGGAATTGGTAAAACTGCAGCATCTCTTGCTGCAGCACTAGAAATCTCGAGAGAAAGTGAAGAGAGCGTACATATTTTATTTTTAACTGGTAGACAATCACAGCATCGTATTGTAATTGAAACCGTAAGACAAATAAATTCTAGAATCAATGTTGGTGTGTCAAAGGTCAAAGTTGTTGACCTAATTGGAAGAGAATCAATGTGTGAATTCATTGATATGCAGACTGGGAAATGTGATTGCGAAAAGGGTTCTTCAGAGGGTTCAAAGTTTGCTAGACGCGATGAGATGAGTGATTACATCCTTGAACATCCTCGCCACGTTGAAGAGACTATTGAAAAATGTAAGATTTGGGGGCTATGTGCTTGGTCTACATGCAGGTTTGCTGCCAAGGATTGCGACATATTAGTTTGTGATTATAATCATATTTTTTCTGATAATGTTCGAGAAAATTCCTTACCATCGATGGGAATTAATCTAGAAAATACCATTATTGTTGTCGATGAGGCACATAATCTTCCAGATAGAATAAGAATGAATATGGAAAGAATAGTGACACCGACAATTGTAAGAAATACTGCGATGGAACTGGAAGAGTATCTTGGCCACTTAGAACATGATTACCAGAGAAATATGTCTACTGCGGTAGCCAAAGAAATGGAACTTGTCGATTGGACATTTGAAATCATGAAACTGGTCAGAAGTAAAGTAGCCGACTTGTTCTCTCGACTCCACTCTGGATTAGGTTATGATAAGGACGAATCAATGGTAGAAATATCGCAACTGACAAATGTATTTCACTCTGCGTGTGACGAATATGAAGGGCTCTCAGGACAAAAAAAACTGGGCCAAGATGAAAAACTGATAATAACTAAAGTAAAGAAAGACGACAGGATTTCTAAGATTAGCGAAGTACTGAATCGAGTCAAAATTGAAATTGATTCCGAAGAAGAAGAGGCAATGGAACCTGATGCCTACAGACTGGGGCACATTCTTGATTGCCTGGTGAAATTCTCACAAAGTAGTGCTCTAAGTTTGGTTTTTAGTAACAAAGGAAAAGAAGGGAAAATAACTTCACATCTTCTTGACCCTGGAATAGTATCTGGGAAGTTATTCTCTTCTGCCAAAGGCGCCATATTGATGTCAGGAACTCTCTACCCCCCTCAAATGTATAGTGACATACTCAATTTACCGAAGGATAAGACTACCAAATCTGAGTATAAATCTCCTTTTGCTAGTGAGAGAAGACCTGTTTTAGTAGCGACAGATGTCTCAACAAAATATAATGAACGTTCTGAATTGATGTGGAATAAAATTCGAAGTCATATTCAAGCACTAATCGACGGCAGTACAGGCCACCTTGCTGTATTTTGTCCATCATACAAGTTGCTGGATGAAATTTTAGAGGAAGTATACTTCAAAGGTGTAAAGAAGGTCGTTGAAAGTAGAGACTGGTCGAAAAATGATATCGATAAGATAGTCGGCATGTTACGTGATGAACGCTCCAAAGAAAATCGTATTCTTCTGTGTGGCGTTTTTGGAGCAAGACTTTCAGAAGGAATCGACTATAGCGATGGTGTGCTAGATGGAGTCGTATGTATCGGCATTCCTAATCCACCACCTTCTGTATTATCCTCTGCTTTGAAGGAGTATGCATCGGATAAGTTTGGAAAAAACAATGCTTGGCGGTACACTGTGACCCAACCAGCAATCAACTCAATTCTACAAGCCATGGGTAGACCAATCAGGTCGATAAATGACCGTGCACTGATAATGCTCCTCGATAAAAGAAATCGAGACCAAAATTATGCTCGATGTTATCCGGTCAATATGAAGATGAATGCTACAAGTAACCCTGAAACTACGACTAGTTTCGCTAAAAGATTCTTCAGAAAGGTCAAACCAAATTAAAAAGAACAAGGTTAAAATTAGTACGAAGGTTCATTGAGGGTAGGCTGGAGGCAAGAATATGGCGTCATGGGAGAATATAGACATCAACCTCGATTCAGATCTTATTGGAGAAATTGAAGATGAATTCATTGACACAACTGGATTAACCATTTCTCCTGAATCACTTCATAATGAATTTCATTCTACTGCTCTGCACCTAACGGAAGTTGAAATGCGCCATAAGCAAGTTCTAGTAACTGCGGGAATGATTCCTGAAGAACATGTATCCACTATCGAGCCGGGAATGTCTCTCAAGTGGATGGTTGAAGAATTGAATGGAAGAATGAATCCTGATGGACTTTCAATACCACTAATGGGCGTAGACTTAGGAGATTTCCAAGTTTTACTCAATAATGATGAGCGACATATCAATGTCAAACTCAGCATCAAGGACGGTCAAACCGAAACATTCGAGAGAACCTTCAACATACCAAAGGACTCTATGAAGAATGAAATCAGCGCTCACTTCATCAACAATCGATTATACCTTAGATGGTAGTAATAATCACCTTGTAGGAATATTCGCTAGTGTTCCAATTTCTTGACTCATTCTTTCAAGTGCTTGCTGAGCCGCTGCTTGATGTTGTGGACCCAATTCTTCTCTGCTATATCGAGCCATTTCAAACATGTTGTCAATAGCTGAAAGTGCGTCGTCAGAAATTTCTGGCATTGCCTGCCTAATTGCAACTTCAAACTCTCTAACTGTTTCGAAGTCTCTCCTCAAGAAGCCATTTTGTTGAAGTACTGTACATAGGTTTTGATAACAATTGAAGATAGTTTCCCTAATCGAATCACCAGCAGCCAATAATTCAGCAGTATAAGCAAATACTTCTGCTGCCTCCTGTAATAATTCACCTGCCATTCTTCTACGGTAAACTACTACTCCACCAGCAACTAATGCTGATATTAGCAATACAACGAGATAAATCCATAAGGTCTGACCTGATACTTCGTCAATCGACTTATAGCTAGGATCGAAACTACTATCAGTACGCAATAGTTCGAATTTATCTTTACTCGACGACGATATTATCGGGTCATTAATTTGAATATCCAAACTTAGATCTCCCCAAGTATCTTGGTCTCCAAACGGTGGGTCTGAATTGAATTCAAAAGAAGCCACACCATTTGAGTCTGTTGTTACTGTTAGAGGGCTAGATACTTCTCCATTAGAGGAATTTGTCAGAATGAAGGTTACCGCAATTCCTGGAACTCCCGCTTTTGTATCATTGGCTGTTATTGTCAAACTTCCAGTTATTTCCTCTCTTTCATCAGGTATGACTTGCTGCATCTCCCATTCGAAATCGACGTTGAGTTGAACGAATATTGGATGGCTAACAGATGCTTCATTGATGTAAAGTGAGTCATTACTTTGTGTATCAAGATGAATGTATTGTGAACCAAATTGATACCAAGATGGAGCAATGGTAGAAATGGTGAAATTACCATTTGACCATTGGGTGTTAATCAAACTACTAGAGATACATCTTGCACCCTCTCTTTGATTTACACAATCTGAGCCATTGCCAACAAATATAGTAATTGACTCAAACACTTCACCTGTACCACCGATTTCAGAAATTGAACCGGTTAGTTCTATTGGGCCAAAGGTCCCATCTGAACGTATTGCGATGGCGGTTGATGATTGGTCTATGGATATCTCTACATTTGCCCAGACAGTTCCAAAGATGATGTCATTTGTACCAAGGTGAGAGTTTGTCCCATCAAAGATAATATCAAAGGTATGAGCTCCTCTTGTCAAATCCATAGTCGCAGGAATAATTATCTCCCATTCCCCGTTATTGGTTGTTGTAGTTGTACCTATTTCACTACCATCTAGAAGTACTCTAATTGTTTCACCTTCTAAACCATCCTTAGTCAAGGAATCGAAGTCAAACAGCCTACCGGAAAGAACCCAGATTTCTCCTCTTGTCACATCTGGCCCCTCATCAAATAACACAGTCAAATCAGAGCGATGCGCTAAGAAGAACGAGGTGTTACTGCTATTCGCCCTATAGTATCCTTGAGATTCAGAGTAAGCAAACAGTGTATGATTACCAAATTCAAAGATATCTGGAACTGTCCATTCGAACAAGAATTCTCCATTGGAATCTGTGGTGACTGAACTAATTACTATTCCCTCGATAATCAGATCTACATTGTGATTTGGAATTGCGATTAATTGGTTATCCACTACTGAACCGGTGATGGAAATATTTTGTCCTACAGCAATAGTTTCAGCAATGTCTACTGAAACTAGGATGTGACTGAAAATATTCCATGTTGAATTTGCTTCACTAGGCAAGTAGAAAGTCGTTCCTGTAAATCGAACCTCTAAGGAAACAGGACCTAGTTCTGCATCTGCTGGGACTGGATAAACTGCTGTAAAGAAACCTTCAGAATTGGTGTTTACATTTGTCATGAACTCTCCATCAAGCCATACTTCTAAGGTTAAATTATCTAGAGGATTATCGACTATATCGACAATTAATCCTTCAATAACCATCAATTCCTCTCGATTAACATCGCCACTTTGTGTAAGTAGTGACAATACTGTTGGAACACTGATATTGAAATCTACAGTATCAGAACTTGGCAAATAATACTCCGGATTAGAAGGCTCACCAAATCCAATTGGGTCCACCCAATCACGTCCTCCATAGAACTCTACTACAATGGTGTGTACACCTGCTGAGATGTCTTCAGGAACGGCCCATCCAAGGGTGAATGTTCCATTGATGGCATCTGTTTCTATACTCGCAACTGATTCACCATCGACGACCAAATGAACTACTGCGGATGATGAAACGCCCATAGTCTGCAAAGGTAATGACAAATCATCTAGTAAAGTTCCATTGACTAGCATATAATCTCCAGCCACCAGACCTTCAGGAGATTCAGTAATTGTTAGTTCGGTTTGTGCAAGAACTACGAATGATGTATTGGTTTGCGAGCCAATCATACCTGTAGTACCAGGGATTCCAGCGAAATCTGCATTGATATCCATTATTCCGACTGACTGGTCAGAAGGAACTGGTAACTCTCCAAATGCACTTCCATTGGCCTGAGTGGTCAATGTAGTGGTTATCGAAGTACCAGTAAAAGTCACAATCAATTGTTGACCCTCAACTGGAGAACCTGTATTATCTTGTAGTAATAGTTCGATAGAAATATTATTTCCTCTTTCAGTTCTATCATTGAGAGTAGGTTGACCCTGTGAATCAACTGTAGGAACCATAAATATCAGTTCACTAAAACCTCTGCTATCGAAAACTTCGGTATCATTGGAACCAAGATAGAAATTCACAGCAGGCGTATATGAGGCGTCTACGATATGCGTACCAGCAGCAAATGAATTTGTTAGAGTGATTGTAGCATTCCAAATACCTCCAACTTGAACAGCTCCGCCTACCACACTAAATCCAGTCGGTTGACCATCGATGGAGAAGAGTATATTGGCAGGAAGTACTGTTCCATCAATTTGTTCCAAGCCACTTCCATTATCTGACAAAATAGTACCAGATATATTGAATGATTGACCTGCAACCGGATTATCTGTTATTGGATCTATCAACATGAATGTTTGAGAGCGAACAATTATTGTTGAAATGGATGAACTTGTCGATAGTAAGTCTGAACTACCGTTGAACCAGAATGTAGCAGTAACTAGGCCTAGAGGGGTAGAAGTTGGAATAGTATAAGTTAGGTCAAACAATCCGGTATTATTTGTCTGCAGATTATCAATCCAAGTATCTCCAAGTTGAACTGCAACATCATAACCAGATAATGGTTGGAATCGATTTGAAGATTCAACCAATTGGCCTGAGAGATTAACATCGTCACCACGATTAACAATAATCGGGTTGAGTGGTTTCAAAGAATCAAATTCAGAAACTCCGAATACAAATATTGGGGTTTCAAGCGAAGATTCAAGATAGAATGGAGAGGATTCTTCGATTACTGAAATCACCAAAGTCTTGTCACCTCTTACAGTTCCATTGTTGAGCACATCTGTAGGAACTGTCATGTTGAAGGAGCCATTTGTTGTTGTCAAGAAACCTGTCACCAAAGTCTCATTTGGATTGTTCAACCAGAATACTTCTAACTTAACCGGACTTATCAGCAATCTAGAATTATCATCAGCGTCGATGACTTGGCCAATCACATTGAAATCAAGTCCAGCGGTAATTGAGGAAGGAATACTATCTATTCGGAAATCAGTATTCCCTTGAACTGTAAGGTTCATTAGCGTGAAATTACCTAAGTGACGGGTGCTACCCTTGGAAAGAGGAGAACTCACATTGTCATAGGCAACGACACGTATGTCATAGAGACCTGGGGCGATTCCAATCGCATTCCATGAGAAGTTAGCAGTTCCATTTTCATCGCTTCTTGCTGTACCGATTGATTGGTTGGTACCGTTCCAGTCGAATATGAATTCAACGTCTTCATTTGGAACAAAGGAGTTATCAGCGACATCGGTAACAAGTATACTGAAATCAAATTGCCCATTGGTCACAACAATATTACCATCATCAGAATCTCTATCAGAAATAACATTCAAAACTAATTCAGATTCAATTCCTGCTTGTAATGATGGGCTTGGTTGTTGAGTAATATTACCTGTTACAATATCCAAATACGATTCTGCTGAAGAATAGTATGGTCCACCTGAAGGACCTAATGAGTAGAAATCAAAACTAATTGAGAAAGAGTAAACCGATGATGCAAAGTTTGTCGGCATCAAGATTTGTTGACTAAATGCTGAAGTATTATTGTCCACGAAACCTTGTGCAATATCTACATCACCATTCGGAGAAACCATTGATATTGTGTATTGTGTGATATTCTGATCTAGAATAGGTGTTCCATACAAGTCATCAAAAATTGAACCATTTATGAATGTTGAATTACCTATGTGAGTCCAATCTTGTGCTAGGTTGAAAGTCCAGTCAATTCCAGCCCTTATACGGATAGTTCCAGTACCAACAGATGGCGCATAGAAAGTAGAACCGTTAAATGACACTTCAAGAGGGTAATCGCCAGCAACTAAGTTTGCATCTAGTGGTAAAGAAGATATCAATTTTGCAGTGGAGTTAGTGGTAGTATTGAACCAACTTCCGTTGAAGCTCAAGTCGAAATTGCCTTCAACGAAATCAACGTTTACATTACGGTGGTCTCTGACAGAAACGGCAAACGTGCCAAGTGAACCTCTTAGTTGTGGAGATGCCTCAATAGTCAATTCTAACTGGCTAATCAGTAGATATGGGTCATCCGAAGAAAGATTTGCATCATCCGTAGTGTCTATCGTATATGGATAGAATCTTAATTGGAATTCAATCTCTCCAGCAGGAACATTTGCTATAGAAGCAGTTAGATTTTGTCGAACCGAAAAGGCTCCAAGCACTGAGGTATTGAAAACTTCAGTCCAAGTATCAAATGTCCCATTTTGTCTTATTGATAGTATCAAGTCACCTTCCATATCAACGGGGTTAGTTCCTGCAGTAACTGCAGTTCCGTTGACCCAAAGGTCATCACCAACAACATACCTACTATTATTCGTGGATAAACTTTCGATAGAGGCCGTTAAATTCGGAGCCTCTCTAACATCTAGATTCAAATTGAGAGATGAAGGTCTAATATGGAATTGTGGGGTTGGATTTGTTGGGATTGTGAAATCATCAACCCAACCACCGTACCAAAGCGTTGCCGGAAGTATTCCGATAGACTCGGTAATATCTAGTTCCAATGTAATAGACCAAGAACCACTTGGTGAAACTAATCCACTGATGTTATTAGAACCATTAAACGAGGATGTAAATGATAGCCAAACTAATTGAGATGCAAACTTGTCAGTAATACCATTAGGGTCGTTTTCAAGATTCAAATTACCTTGTATTATGGTTAAAGAACCTGCTCCTGTCACTGGTGAATTGATAGCCAAGGGAGTCGTATGTGAAAGGTTCGAATCATCGGTAACATTGATTACAGTAGTATAGATTACAGCATCACTAGAAATAAAACCACTTGACTGGTGGACTATTGCTACTACGTGAAGGCCCGGTAAGTTCGGTTCTATTGGAGAACCATTGAATGAGAAATTACCTTCAGAGTCTGTAATTTCTGAGCCGATAAGTCTTGCCGGAGTCACTGCAGATCCTGGAACTGAACCGACTTCTTCAATTGGAATCAAATACGCTTTTAATTCTGCATTATCGATAACAGTAGTATTCTCAACGAATCTAAATTGACCATCAAGAGTGAAATTCTGACTCATATCTCTGTCCCATGTAAGAGGTGCTAATGTTTGATTGACTATTTCTAAAGTCTCTGCTTCAGGACATGAATCGAAAGGAATCCATCCCAAATCAACATTCGATGCTCCGCCTGTTACCTCTAGCCTAACCTCTCCCCAAGTGGCTCTATGTTGAGTCGAAACTGTGTATCCATTACCATTCCATTCTCCGCCAGAATAACCAGTAACATATCGTGCTGGTAGACCGGCTAATCTCGCCATTGTGACGAAAGCGGCATTATAGTCTGAACATTGACCAAAACCATTGTCGACTATGAACTGAGCAATATCATCGCCTGGATTAAGACCTACTGAGTCATGAAATCTCTTGAAATCATATGTATCGTTACCTTCTTTCAAGAAGTCACTGATTGACTTGGCTAAATTATACCCATCAGTTGCACCCGACTCTGAAATGATACCATTAGTGAGATTGAAAACCGTTGAAAGCGGGTTATTTGGATTAGTAAATTCAATATCGAAATCAGACTCATAAGGATAATTTTGACCAGCAACAGTATTTGCAGCAATACTATCCCAATCGAAGAAGTACTCATTCTGTTGTAAAAATAACGAGTCAACTACTCCTCCTACTAATTTGATAGTATGAGTGTCGTTGCTTCTGGATACAAATGAGGTGGGATCAGACCAAAATGTCAAATTATAGTATTGAGATGAGATTGGTATTGTACCTCTTGAAATCGAATTATTGAATTTTATATCCCAATCCACAGACCCATTAGAAAAGCTTGAATCTGGCAGATTAGAGAAGTTAGTCAATGCAGGAACTATCTGTTCGAATGGATGTACGGTCGCTAGATGGGCATATGTAGTGCCTGTATAGAAATCAAATGTATTTTGAGTCCAACGATGTGTTTGATTCAAATCGACTACACCAGTGGAGTTGTTGGCCCAAAAGACAACGCCTTCAGACACTATGTCGTCCGTTGGGTCTAATGGGTCAAATCCTGAACCAATGCAACCAGTGCCCCAGAACTCTTGTGGGCATTCATCACCATCAATCATACCACCACCATCTGTGTCAGGATTTGTCCAATCGGTTCCAGTCAGGTTCTCTATTGCATCTGGAACCCCGTCACCATCAAAATCTTCAGGAAGGACGTCATCAAGAGGATCGCCTTCAGGATTGGTTCCATCGAAATACTCAGTTCTATCATCTACTCCACCACTATCGGTGTCAAACAATTGTGAATTAGTGGTCCAAACATCCTGTGAACCATTGAAAACTCCAATCCATGACAAATCACAACCGATGGAAGTCTCAAAATAATTATTCAAATTATCTGAATCGTCATCTAGTAAATTATTACATGGTTCATTTGGATCAGTGAAATCAAACACTTCATCAAAGTCACTGACGCCATCTGAATCAGTATCAACAATTGAAGGATTAGAAAAGAACCCATAGGTACCCAATAACTCTTCCCAGTCTGCCAAACCATCTCCATCGCTATCTCGATAGTCGTCATCACAATATTGCTGAGTAGTTGCCAAAGTTCCCGCTGCAAATGCTGCTGTATGGCAGAATGAACCGTTTCTATTGGAAACTTCAGTCACTCCAGGCGAAGGAAGAGATGATACTCCAACTAGCAATTGACCCACAACACTGGCATAAGTAAACGATAAGAATGTGCCTGACACATTATACCATCCTACTCCGCCACTAGGATTAAATCCAGAACTATCGGTCAAATCCAGAATAGTAGTACCAGAAGTGCCCACTATAGTAGTTTCAAAATTCACAAAAGAATCACATGGATCGGTCCCATGAGTAACATTCAATTCCTCACCATCATCGACACCGCCAAAGTCAGAATCGGCAACATCCCATAGTGTACATGACATGTTTTCTTCCCAATTTTCGAGACCATCTTCGTCCTCATCACCAGAATCTTCTTTTCTTGTAGGGTCGGTTTCACCAGGGTCGATTACACCGTTACTGTTGTTATCCTCTTCACCGTCATCCAATTCATCACCGTCTGTGTTGTTATTACTTGGGTCAGTAGGCTGAGGAGGATTACCGTATTGCCCGTTTACTTCGATACCATCGTTAATTCCGTCATTGTCTGTATCTGCTGAAGTAGGGTCTGTCAGTAATGTTAGAGCCTCATATGAATCATTCAAACCGTCGTTATCACTGTCAGCACGTTGCGGGTTTGTTGAGGTAATGCCGTCTACTTCTGCAGTGAATGTCAAACAACCTTGGAGTGGGTCGCAAGGAGATGTTGTTTCGGTTACAGCACCATCTGGACCATTTCTGAAACACGGATTAGGACCACACATTGAATCCCATGTTGGATTGACATATTCGAGAAGATTGTTCAAACCATCCCCGTCTGGGTCACCGTTAGGACCATCGGCATTAGATGCTGATGTAGCGTTTAGGCCATTAGCTGCTTCCCAACCATCTGGCATTCCGTCACCATCTGTATCCCAGCCAGCAACATCTTCATCTTCGATACCGTCGCCATCATCATCATTAGAATTACAATCCGCATCCCCATCTCCGTCAGGGTCAGCCGAATCTACCGTACCATCCTTGTCGTCATCAAATCCATTAGCACAAATATTTCCTACAGGATCTTCGTCACAAAGAATTGTATTCCCTGTACCATCGGCGCCCGAAGAGCCGCAAGCAGGTCTATTGTACTGCATTGCATTTTCTTCATCCCAATTATTGACTGGAACTGTTCCATTCCACCAAACACCGTTATCAAGAATTGTTGGAGTTGCACTATTATCCCATCCATTGGGCATCAAGTAAGTGTATTCTTGGAGATTTGACATACCGTCACCGTCAGGGTCTCCTACTGCCCCATCATCATTAGCGCTAGAAAGTGGATCAAGTCCATATTTCCATTCCCAACCATCCGGAAGACCATCATTATCGGAGTCTGGGTCGCTGGGTAATAAATTGAGTAAAAATTCCAAACCATAAGTCAAACCATCTCCGTCTTGGTCGGTCGTAGAAGACGCTCTAACATCAAGAGAATCGAATTGAATCGAAGCGAAAATTGACAATAGCATAAGGGCCACTAAGGACAAAGATTTCAACTCCTTACGGTAATGTGAAATTTGCAATCCTCGCTCCGGCACAGAAGTTGATGAAGGCATACGCATGATTCTCATGTGACGGGGTGATTAATGCTTCATAAGGGAAATGGTGCGATGTTCATACAAAACATCAAAATTAAACTTGAGGTTTTTTTCAAAGTTCATCCAAAGCATCCAGCAATTCTAGATCATCGTCGACTTCAGATTCTTCGACAACTGGCTCAGGGACACCTATTTCTTCTTCCACTTTCATCTGTTCCTCTAGTGGAACTTCGGCTATTTGATAAGCAGATGAATCGTATTTACCTCTACGATAAACTGCCACGACGAATAAGACAACAAGACCGGCCAGTAATGCGATTGTTTGCGGCTCAGGCTCGTACAACTCGTTTAGAAGACATGAAACACCCTTGCATTCGGTCTTAAATGTAAATTTTGAAAGTTGATTATAATCCTCGCTGTAAGGAACTTCATCGGCCATAGGTGTAACCTTTAGAACAAAGTCAACTTCAGAACCGTCTTTCAAATTTGAAGGAGCAGTCAACTCAACAAAGAAATCTTTACTGGAATACGCAGGTAGAGTTACGAACAAAAACCCTTGTCCTGCTTGG